>Ga0214545_1002759_pt1 | contig 33788 bp, 22 predicted proteins | sample CNSS4metaG_FD_160064 | JGI IMG/M metagenome (GOLD analysis project Ga0214545, IMG submission 160064) | Root nodule microbial communities from cowpea collected in UCLA plant growth center, Los Angeles, California, USA - CNSS4 | ecosystem: Host-associated > Plants > Roots > Nodule | place: USA...
ATATATATATATATATATATATATATATATATATATATATATATATATATATTCTAAACTTATGAATAATTTTCACATTAATTCGGTTCAAAATTTAATTATACTTAAAATTATTAATATTTTTTAATATACTATATATTTACTAACATAAAAAACACATACAAAGAAACATCAACATGTGTGAATGCACGAATTTAAAACTAATTTTATTGACTAAATTAAATACAATTTTATAAACTAAAATTGATTAGTTTATTATTAATAATTTCTATTGTTAATAAAAATATATAATTAATTTATAAATTAAAGTTTAAATTGGTTAGCTATTAAAATTAAATTATATATTAATTTCTGACATAATAATCTATTATGATAGGTTTTCGTGGTGTCATAGAAGGAGCGCATTTTCTATGACTTCCACAACAATAACGGCAGAATACATGTCATAATAAATCCTTTTTACCAATCATAAAATGTGTTTTCTGCACTAGTGTGATTTAGAGACATCATCTATCTATATATCTATTGTGTAATCTTTCTATAAAGTTTAAAATAAAAAAAGTTTCGTTCTTTTGTGTGTTCTATTGTGTTAATGAGATTTTAAAAAAGAAGTAAAAAACATCCATCATATAACACAATTTTAGAAAAAAATTAAAAACATTAAACTTGTTTAAAAAGAACACGATTATGGAAGAAAAATAAAATGATAAAGAAATCATTCTTTGGTTATCTTAATTTTGTTTAAACTCTATGATTAATATCGTTAATAGTTATCCCGTATGTTTAAGGAAAACAATTAATGGTAATATATAATTAATCTTTCACCATTTGTTTAATATTAATAGCATATTAATGTTTTCTTTAATAAACATGTGATAACACTAAATTATAAATGAATAGTTAATTATATTAATTATTAGCAAAATTTAAACAAAAGTAATAAATTTAAAATTATTATATTAAGATTGTAATTTTTCTTATTTTAATATGTTCATGCGGAAACAAATAAGAGATGTTAGGGAACACAAGTAACGGTTTACCTCAATCCTTAACCTCTCGAGCTAGCTCCTTCTTGACTTGTATATGTCGTCTCCTACTATAGGCGGTTTGGACCCTTAAGGGATTACCTGCGGAAAGGGCTCTGACGATCAAGTCAGCAACCGACTCTCAAAAGTCAAATCTCAGATTAAGGAATTAATTAAAGCGTACCTTTAATTGTTGGGGTCCACACATATTTATAGAGTCATTAAATGTGTTTTCTCCTTCTTGTGGGTTGGGCCCCTTTTGAGTCATTTTGGGCCAATATCCATATTCTCTCTAGGCCTGGGCTGAGTCCAAGTTCTGAGCATCTGTGAGAGGCCTAAGTTTGAAGTTAACGGCTCTACGTTACAATATGACTTTATAGTAGGCGGCCTAGGCCGCTATGTGATCTTGTTTAACCGGTTATCCATCTATTATTTTTAGTGTGAGACTATAGGTAGGTAGTTTTGGCCGTATAGTTATCCAAGTCCGCCTAGGTATAGTACATCAGTCCCCCATCCTTTGGCGAGATAGATATCGCGTCGAAGGTTTGGATGTTTATCAGTTTGTAGTAAGTGACGAGTTGTATTAGTGCTAGCGATGTATGTCCAACATGCCGGTTTGGTGATTTTTGGCGATGCGAGTTATCGTGACAATCTGCCTACTGGTTCTGATAGTTCTCGGCAAAAAAAAAAATACTTCTTGGTATGGTATGGTAGTCCCCTAGTCTTTGGATGTGAAGAACATTGCCAAGACTAATGTCAGAAGTAGTGGAGGTAGGTGAAGGGGTGTCAATTGTCAGGAGTCCTATGAGGGATTTGCGCAGCCGTTTTTAAACCTGTGACGTTTCGCATTCGTCATGACATTTTTTTTGCTCATTGTTTGGGCGAGAAAACTTTTAGTGGTTCAAACGTTGACTATAAATACAAGTGCTGAGAAGTATTTGTTCACCTTGGTTCATTTGTAAAAGTTTGAGAAAAGTGATTTGTGTGTGTGAGATCTGTCTGATACATTCATTGTCTCTACCGTCATCTTAATTTTTAAAAAGGTATGTCCAGTGTTAGCGGTAATGTGTCATCATCTAGTCCGGGTAGTGGGAGTGAACATTCAGGGAAAAGGGTAATAGTCGGTCAGGGAGTAGGGTTAGTGGTTAGTTAGTTGGTGAAGGGAGGATCCCAATGGAGGTGACTACTGAAACAAGGGAGGATCCACCATAAGAGATAGCAGAAAGTAGCTTGTTTGCAAAGGCTCGATATGGATGGGTGGTCGAGGATGTGCAAACCCAACATTCTTTGTTCAGATGGTCCCGACTGCTAAAATCTTGGCTGAAATACATACTTGTTTTTGAGAGGAATGTCAAGAGGGATATTGTGGCCTTGGAGAGAGTTAGCGCCATCGACTGCGTATGCCATGGCTAGGAGGGAGCTTCTGAGGGGGTTTTCTACATGTATATGTGCCATTTCTCACAACTGTACGTGAGGTTGCCCTTCGATGACTTCACAATGAGGGTACTACGCTTGCTGAATGTTGCCCCTACTCAGCAACATCCAATAGCTAGGCGTATCTGTAGGCTTTTCGGGTGTTGTGCCAGTCGTTGTATTTGCAGCCGTCTCCTCAGTCTTTCTTATATTTTTATGATACTTGGCCCAGGAGTCCAACTACTTGGTTGTCGTTGATAAGCCTGCCATGGATAAGCAGACTAGATGCTTTTACTCAGTCGTTTAAACACTTTAAAGATAGTTTCTTTAAAGTGGTGGTGAAGGAGCCTGGGCGTTCCTACTTTTATAACGAGGATGGGAGCACGAAGTTCCCATTCAGTTGGACTGACAACCCTTGATGTTATAAGGATATGAAAATGGAAAAATTGTCACTAGCTGATAGGGAGATGGTGGAGACCCTGATGAAGTTTAATGATAAGATGTCCACTAAGGGCTTTGTTAGGGTTTATTATTCCATGCATCCCATTGTTGATTTAGAAGGTATCTTTTTGTGTTTTAACTGCTATGTTGTGTTTAAGTGAACTGACTGATGTTTTACTGCTATCGTAGGTTATATGGCGCAACATGGAAAGAAGAATCTGAACCTGTTCCAAGCCCTTCGCAAGGAGAAGGGTGCCAAGGCCAGGAGCGCTGGGAATACTGAAGTTCCCAACCTTCAGGATCCGTTGATGGAGGTACATGTCCATGGTGGTACGAAGAGGAAGGCAGAGGTGCCCGCCAAGCAAGGTGTAAAGGTGTTAAGAGGGTGAGGGCTACCTTGTTAGGGTCGGGATCCTCTTCTGGTGCGTAGAAGCCTGAGGCCGGGCTGATTGAGTTGCCGGAGACTACCGTTCGACGTGATATTGAGATTAATCTGGCGGAGTCTCTAGTAAATTCTATCGATAATATAGAGCCCAATGCCATTGTCATGGCGGTGTTGGAGTTTAGCAGTAAAGCCTTGATCTTGAGACGTAGAGTGGGTAACTTATACCAGAGAGAGTTGAAGGAAGGTAGCCGGTCCAAGGTGGAGGAGCTAGAGGAGGAGTTGAAGGTCCAAGCCGACAAGCACGCAAAGGAAAAGGTGGCTTGGAAGAAGGAGAAGGAGGAATGGCTGGAGGAGAGGAAAAGGTAGTTTTGAGGTCTTGGAAAAATTTTTCACAATCGTCATTCAAAAAGAACTTTGTGGATTTTTTGAGAAGTTAGATAATGGGTCGGGTTTGTTCGGCCAGTTTGGAAAGAAATCTGGATATGGCTGTGAGGCGGCTTACGAGGCATTGCACTTCCTTGACGTTGGTTGGGCTACGCATTTCGATAATAGCTTTGCATTTTTCAGGGTTAGCCTCAATTCCACATTGTAAGCATGAAGTCTAGGAACTTCCCGCTGTCGACACCGAAAACATACTTTTCGGGGTTGAGTCTGAGGTTATAATGTCGTAGAGCGGAAAACACTTCGGACAAGTCTTGTGCATGTTGCAAGTAGCTGGGTGATTTGACAAGCATGTCATCAACGTATACTTCGACACACTTGTCTATCAAGTGGTTGAACACTTTGTCCATTAACCTCTAATAGGTAGCGCTTGCATTTTTGAGTCTGAAGGGCATAACTTTATAGAAGTAGTTTGCGTCATCAGTAATGAATGCAGTTTTATTCATGTCGGCTGTGGCCATAGGTATATGATTATATCCGGAATATACGTCCAAAAAACTAAGGACCTTGTTCCCAACTGCTCCGTCTACGAGCCGATCAATGTTGGATAGGGGGTAGGCATCTCTGGGCAGACTTTGTTAAGATTTGTATAGTCAACACACATCCGCCATTTACAATTAGCTTTTTTGACAAGGACAACATTGGAAAGCCATATGGTGTAATGTGCTCAGCTATGAATCCGACATGTAACTTTTCGACTTCTGCTTTTGCTGCCAACCGTCGTTCTTCCCCCAATTTCCTTTTCTTTTGTGAGATGTACCTAGCCTCTTTGTATATTGACAACTTATGAGCTGCTATTTGAGAATCTACGCCGAGTAAGTTTGCGGTTGACCAGGCAAAGAGGTCGGCGTTGGCAGTTAAAGTGGGTGCCAGTACATCACGATGCTCTTGTTGCAAGCCTACTCCTAGTTTGAAGGCACGTCCAGGGGAGACCTCCAAACTTACAATCTTTTCAACTGATTTGATGCGTGAGTCGCATCCTATTCTTGGGTCAAGGTCGTCGCTGGATAGGGCTATACTAGAGCTGGGTTCGCGCTCGATATTGTGGGTTTGGAGGATGGGTATCTGGGGTCGTAGGATTGTGATATAACATTCTCGTGCGAGTCGCTGGTCGCCATGGATGGTGATTACGTTGCCAGATGGGGAGGGAAACTTCATGACTAGGTGGGGTGTGGAGACAACGACCCCAAGAGTGTTAAGGGATGGGTGTCCCAACAGAACGTTGTATGATGTTGGTGCTTCTATGACGAGGAAGCAGACTGGTATGATTTTGGTAGGTGGTCCAATATAAGATATCAACTAGAATGCCTTGGTCTACGAGCAACTTTTTGACCGCAAAGTTCTCAAGCTCAATTGTGATGACCATTGGATCATCTTGCTGTTGATCGACGCCATGAAAGTTAGCGTTAGTGAATATGATAAGGGGCATTCGACGTTTGTGATGTGAATGGGTGTTGTGGTTGATGGATTAGATGTTGCTGAGATGTTTCTTTCTAGCAGATGAGGTGGAGCCACCTCCGGTAAAGCCGCCAGATATAGTGTTGATGGTGCCGCGTAGAGGGGGATCAACTTGGTTGACATCAATGCGGGCTGGTGGGTGGTTAGTGTGGTCATTGGTGTTTTATCGCTGAGTGTGGCAGGTGTCGCGTGAGGGGTTGTGGTTGTCAGATTGTCTGGGGTGGGATGGTCCATCTCTTTTGACAAAGCGGTGGAGGTGACCAACGCGGATCAATTCCTCTATTTTATCTTAAAGTGCTTTGTATTTGTGTGTGGTGTGGCCGTTATTACGGTGATACTTGCAGTATTTGGTCATATCCACATTAGGGGGATTCGAGGTTTTGCGTGGGGGTGGTATGAGATCCATTTGGAGTGCTTCATCGAGGAGCCGTGATATGAGGACGTTTAGCGGGGTGTATTTGGAAAATCTTGGTGATCTAGGCTCTCTAGGCCTAGATTCAGAGCGTGAGGATGGTTTGTCTATCTTAGCGGCTGAGGGTGTGTAGTTAGTGCAGAATTCGAAGATAGACATTGTCAACAAACGGACCAGGTTTCAATGTAAGGGCCATACATTGCAGGATCATCTCTTGAGTTAGGTTTGGCATCCGAAGGGCGGCCTTGCTGAAACGATTTGTAAAGGCCCTTCGTGTCTCTTCTCTTTCCTGTCTGACGCTAAGGAGGGATAAGGGGTGGCTTGATGAGGGCGACTGCCAGCAAAGTGGGTGGTGAAAAGGTGGGAAAGGGTATCAAAGCAGTCAATGAAGTATGGAGGGAAAGGGGTGAACCATTCCAGGGTAGGGCCTCTAAGGGTAATAGGAAAAGCTTTGCAGAAAATGACGTCTTCAGATGTGTAGAGGGCGACATGGGTGATATACACCTTTAGGTGCTCGTCTAGGTCCATGTCCCCTGCATAGTGATCCAATGTGAAAGGTTCCCACTGGCTAGGAAGAGATGTGGTGGTGATAACATCGATGAAGGGGTGACAGCGTCTCGGTTGGTGTGGTGGCAAGGGATGCGGTGGTATGGGATGGTGGATGATGGTGGGAAATTTGGTGGTTTAGTGGTGAGGGGGTATATGAATGGTGGGAAGGGTAGTAGCAGGATGAGTGGCTACAGGTTGTGTGGGGATGGTGGTTGGGTGATGGGTGGTGGGCAGAGATGATAGGTGTTTGTTGAGTGGTGGTGAAAGTGTGTGGGTAGGGTTGTACTCACTTTCTTCTTCACTGGGTTGGTAGGCCGAGGACTTGGGGTTCTCTGGCAACTCTTTGGCCTTCCCCTTCTGAGTAAGGTCAGCTTCAATTTTTCATCTTGGACTAGAGTTCTCTTGTCTAAGCGCTTCCATCTTGTCTAGAGTTCCAGCTCTACTACGGGTACAAACCATTCTCGACAGTGTTCCGATTGCTTGGTAAGGTATCAATTCGTGCCCCACAGTGGCCGCCAATTGTTCCTGCGAAAACAAATAAGAGATGTTAGGTAACACAAGTAATGCCTTACCTCAATCCTTAACCTCTTGAATTGGCTCTTTATTGACTTGTATATGTCTTCTCCTACTATAGGCGGTTTGGACCCTTAAGGGGTTACCTGCGGAAAGGGCTCCGACGATCAAGTTAACAAAAGGCTCTGTAAGTCAAATCTCAGATTAAGGAATTAATGAAAGCGTACCTTTAATTGTTGAGGTCCACACGTATTTATAGAGTCATGAAATGTGTCTACTCCTTCTTGTGGGCTGGGCCCCTTTTGAGTCATTTTGGGCCAATATCCAGATTCTCTTTAGGCCTGGGTTGAGCCCAAGTTTTGAGCATCTGTGAGAAGCCTAAGTTCGAAGTTAATAGCTCTATGTTACAATATGACTTTATAGTAGGCGACCTAGGCCGCTATGTGATCTTGTTTAACCGATTATCCATCTACTGTTTTTAGTGTGGGACTATAGGTAGACAGTTTTGCCCGTATAGGTATCTAAGTCCACCTAGGTATAGTACATAATAAGATAAAATATGTCAATATTTGTTTTATTAAATAAATTATTCATTTTTAATTTTATATTCCAATTAAAATCTTAAACCAACTTTTTAATGTATTTTGTCATTTAAATTACTTTTATACACCGGGCGAACGTGTGTTATTCTTTAATATTAATAAAAAGTAATAAAATTATTATTATTGTTATTATTACTTTCATTATAAAATTAATGTAAATAATTTTTATAATTTTATAGTGAATATTTTTTTATAAGTCATTTTATAATTAAAAAAAAAAGTTAACTTAAAAAAAGTTAAATAGAAAAAGAATGCATTAAATTTAAAGAAAAAAAAGTTATTTAAGAATTAAATAGATAAATTAACTATTTTAATTTTAAAAAACTTGTATTTAAAGGTTAAATTGAAAAATAAATGTACACAAAAAATCCAAATATATATATATATATATATAGTTTTATTGTAAATAGTTTTTTTAAAACCCTTTCTAAATATATAAATTTTTAATATATATAAAAAATTCCACACCCCAGCTCGGTTAAGAAAAAGAAAACACAAAACCCTATTTGTTTTCTCTTAATCACAGGTTTTCCTTCGGCCTCAAATTGTTCCTTCATCCTTCCCACTCTCATTTCATCTTCTTGGTAATCAAAGATAGGAGTTTCGATTGTTGTGGAGTCATCTTCAAGTCCACATGATCAATTTCTCCAATCGGGTAAGTCAAAATTTCCAATCTTCTTCAATGCATAATCTGTTTTGGTTTCGCATGCAAGATTTCATGTGTTTATAGAGTCTTGATTTAGGTTCTCTGCTAATTTGTAGCCCTTCTTTCGGTCCAATCGTGTTATTTCATCTCTAGGTTGAGAAAAAGGGAAACATTCGTGAGTTTAAAGCTTTTTGGGATGTCTTGAAAAATTTAAAGGTAAAGGAAGTTAATAACTTTTCGTATTAATGAGATTTCTTATTTAATTAGAATACTGCATGTTGATTATGCTCGTAATTAGGGTTTTCGTTTAGCAAATTGGGGCTTTTATATATTGATAAGATAAGTTGAGTTTTCAAAATGTTAATTGAACAAAATTGATGAATATGTCCAAATATATTATGGCTGCTTCTTATATATGAGATGTATTGAAATCAATGGTTTATTCGTGTTATGTTGAAAGTAGCTTAGTTTGACAAGAGAAAGTTGAAGAAGGTGAGGTTAAAATTGTGGTCTTGGAGTAATATGATGTTTGAGTTGAACTTGGAATTGGGTTGTGATATGGTAACAATGAAGGTAGAATAAAAATTTAGCTAGGATTTAAAGTTGTAACCATGTTGAAGATTAATATTACTTAGTTAAGGATTTGAAAATGTTATAATTTATATGGTTTATGATACAAATTGGAAGGAGAGGTCTTAGGTGTTGCAATTTTTTAGCTGGGTATCATTCACAAAACATTTTCAAATAATTTTGAAAAGAGAAACGTGAAAAATACCAAATTGTACAATGGAACAGTCCATAAATCTCATTCTCAAACGCATCTATCATGGCGTTGGGTGGTGCATTTGGGGGGGGGGGGGGGGGGGGGGGCGAGTGCCATCCTAAAAGTAGCAAAGTTAGAGCCCGCGTCGGGCGGTGGGTTACTACGTTGGGCACCCACTAGACAATGGGCCTCTATTGCGATAGCTCCTGGCATCCCGTGTTAGCATCGAACGCCAATCTGCTTTGTGTTTTGTTTTGATATGTATCATGTTCTCTAGTCTTGTGATTTTATGATTTATGTCTTTCTTGTTATTGTAGTATGATTTACGATTGAAAGATGAGTTTTTTATATGAGGATCTTCGAGGAAAGGAAATTATATTCTTTGTAATTAGTAGTTTACACATTGATGTAAGGAATTAGTATTGGTGGGTTATCCTAATACTCTAATGCTCATTCAAGACTCATGTAAAGTAGAATGGGTTATGTGGTGAGAGGGGCATGAGCTCTTGTCTTAAGAAGAAACCCATGATTCTTATGAGAGTTAAAAGGACTAACCTTGTGTGTATATGCTCATGGTAACATTGGTGCTATGGTTGCAACTTTAAATCAATAAAGTGTTGCCATGATGCAGCAACACCAAGCTTTGATGAAACAACAAGAAGCTTCAATCAAACAATAACAGGTGGTTTTATAGCAGATGGAAGTTGCTAGGCAAGCTTCTGAGGCTGCTTAGAGGCAACATAAGGAGGTCCTAAGATAATTGGAGGATAATAGCACAATTGGTCTCTCTCAAGCTATAAGACCCGATGAATTTAAATAATTAATTAAATAATTATTTAATAAATGCGGGTAAAGGAAGTCTTTATGACATTAATTATTAGTCTTTATGACGTCGAGTAGTACTAGCTTAAGAGGTTGAGAGTCCTTGGTTGTTATGGAAGGACTTAGGTTCAAGTCCTATGTATGCCAATTGTGTGTTAATTTAATTGCTTGTTGGTTTAGTAATGTATTTTATCTTGGTGCGTGATATTAAATTTTTAAAGCACTAACACAAAAAAGCCTTTTAACATCCGATATTTTCGACCTGTGAAATAGGCCAAAAAAATTATATACATACAATGAAACCAAAGAAATAGGCCAAAAAAACTAAAAAAAAAGTTTAAGATAAAAATTATAATTGAAAATAAAAAATACAAGCAATTATATACATACAATGAAAAAGAGATAACAAGCAAAATAATCTCAAAACGATGCAAATGGGGATGAAAACACATAATATTCGGTTGAAAACGCCTAAAATCAATCCACAATCAAATCCCAACTAGTTTGGTGGTGAAAAATGTTCGGAACTCACCTAAAGGAGGTCGGAATAATGATCACTGATGGGAAGGATCGCGAAACACTGCAAATAGGGATGAAAACGAAAAATATTTGGTTCAAAACGCCTAAAATCAATCCATAGTCAAATCCCAACAAGTTTGGTGGTGAAAAACGTTCGAAAATTACCTGGAGGAGCTCAGAATGGTGGTCGCCGACTGAGAAGCTTCGCGAAAAATTGGTGGCGCGACGAAACAATTAGGGTTTCGCGTTTTGCGTAGAGATAACCCAAAAATTGACGTCGGGGCTGCGTGGTCAGACGTTACATAACGTTGGTGCAGAGGGGGTCAGACGTTAAATTAAGTTGGGGCAGAGTGAGTCAGATGTTAAATTAAGTCGGTGGCAGAGAGCTCAAACGTTAATTTTTACATAACGTCGGGGTACTGTCGGTCAAACGTTAGATTACATATAGTGTATTTTTCGTGTTGATAATTGTGGTTAAAAGATATGAAAAGAAATTTCATAGAGCATGTTGGCTTAAAACTAAGGGTAGTAATTTGATGACTATGAATTTTGGCACATGGGTATTGAAAATTTTCTTTTCTTAAAAATCTATTAAAGAAAAGGTAGAAGAATGATGCATGAGAGAAATTTGATTTTTTTTTATGGTGTATGGTATTGAATTTGAGTGGGAAATTGTTGGGATTCATTTTTTATCAATTTGGATGAAAGGTTTAAGAAGTGAATATGGTTTTAGTGTGTGCAATTTATCTTGGACAATTTTGGGTGCAGAAAAGGTTCAGTGATAATAAGAATTCATAAGGTTGTATCATGATTGATTGAGATCATTTGTGCTTAGGGTGTATTTTGATTTCTTAAGTTAAATAAAGATGTCAATAGATGGTTTGTAAGCTTTGTGCATGTTTCATAGGCTTGGTACACTACGCCAAAATGGTGAATAGATACCGCTCTTTAGACAACGCTTTTTTAGTTAAGCGCTCTAAATCAACACATAGAATCAAAAGACAACGCTTTATGAAAGAAACGCTATTAAAATACATACATATAGATAGCGTTTCATCCAAAAGACACCATCTATATTTAATATATACATATTTTTTTTAAAAATAAATTTAAAAATATAAATAGAGAACATTTTTAAATGAAAGTGCTATGTTTTTTAATATCAATAAATAGCGTTTTATTAAAACAACGGTACTATTTATTGAATAAATTTTAAGAAAATTCTCATCACCATGTTGCTTCCTCCTCATAAAAATTATTCTCAACTTTAAAAAACTTTGCCCTTATCTCACACACATCTTAACTTCATTCGCGACCAGTTAGAAAATTCACTCTCAACTTCACTCCTACTGACATCTTGTGTCATTCGTGTTGTTCGTCATCACCGACATCTGTGTCGCGTTATCTACGTCATCAGTACCGTCCGCATCACTTTTAGTGTGGTATGTGACATCTGCACCTAGCCCACCATTGTAAGAGGACACTGAAATTACAAGGTATTATCAAAATCCCTTACTCTATTTTGCACATAATTTCTTTGTTCTATTTTGATAAACCCTAAATCCTCTTTCGTTTCAACCTTAAATTTCGTTTTAATGTGTGGTGTGTTAGTGCGACTTTGAGCAAACCAGAAGGCTACATTTTATCCCGGTATGTGTCGTGCCAAACTCATACTGACTTAATCCCAGGATTTTGACTCCAACAAAGGTGTTGTTGTTGTTCCCCAATCCTCAAACGTTGCTAAGAACAATGTACGCAGGTGTTTGCAGGTGTATATATTGTGAATTTCACTAGGTATATAGTTAGTTGGTTCTCTTTAATGTGATTGATTGTGAATTTAACTAAGATGAATATTTTTCTGCGTTTTAAGGATAATCAGGTTTCTTGGGCATTAGGGAAGGTTTTTGGAGATTTTCTGCAAGGGAAAACCACAACCTCCCTTTGATCAGGTTTGAAGTTATGGTTTCCACTACCTATACCTTTACTACAAATATCTCATTTTCATTACTCTATGCCTACAACCAATAATATCCCACTTCGCTTTGATCCATTGTATGTATGATATGGATAACCTCTAATTGATGGCCTCGATTATGAAAAATGCTACCTATTCTAATATTCCTATCTCAAATTACTACATGCTTGTTTGATTTAAAGCTTAAAATATACTTCTATTTCAAAAGCAACGAATCTTTCCTTTTCCATTCATGAATTGAAATTTACAAAAGCATTTTGTAACTTTAAAATAAACATTCACCACCATAAAATTTTTTGCAGAATGCAGTCAATTTAATTGATACTTCGATATTTCCTGAGAGGATCAATTATAATGGCATCTATAGTCTGTCATGCCTTCCTATAGAGCTTGGTGGTTGTGGTAATAGCCACCTTTAGTTGAGACATGTTTTCCCTTCAATTGGATTAAAGAGATGGAAGTAAAGGTAGAAGAAATTGTTTGCAGCTACGACTTACCTGAAACTTCAGATAAAAGTTCAAGATGCGCATTGTGTTTTGCCATCGATCACAATACTAACAAATACAAGCAGTTGCAAGAAGAAGCTTTAAGAGAAAATTTGAATGATAATTACTTGTTTTGTCCGACAGTGTTGGACATAAGTTGTGATAACTTTGAGCACTTTCAGAAACATTGGGGAAAAGGTCATTCTATAGTGGTCCAAGATGTTCTCCAAAGTACATTAGAGCTCAACTAGGATCCACTGATCATGTTTTGTACTTATCTTGAGCAGAATATTACAAGATATGAGAATAATTAAAATGTGCTTGAATCTTGTTTGGATTGGAGGGATGTAAGTATACCAACTAATTTTATATTGTATGTGTCACAATTCTTTTAAATTAATTTGCTTAACTGATACTGTTATTTGTCTAAAAAGAGTTATAACTATCTTACAATAATATTTATTCAATTCAACGCATTTTTATATTCTGGAGTGAAATTTTGTGTATAGCCATTGAACCAAGTTGTAGCTACTGAAAGTGTATTATTATTGACAGGTTGAAATTAACATTAGGTAGTACTTTACTGGGTCTGTAAAACGCCGTCCTCAAAGAAATACTTGGCCTGAGACGCTCAAACTAAAGAGGTGGCTTTCTTCACAAATATTCAAAGAGTAGTTTCTAGCTCATTTTGTTGAGGTAATTGATGCTCTACCAGTTTAAGAATACATGCATCCCTTGTCGGGCTTTCTGAATTTAGCTACAAATTTGCCACATTGGAGTGCAAAACGTGATATTGGACCATATCTCTATATTTCTTATGGCTCTGCTGACAAAGAAACTGATTCTGTGACAACACTCTGTTGTGACCCATATGATGTGGTATGTGTCCTTCTTTATTATGTTACACTTCATTTCTTAAATAAATATATCTATGTTTGTGTTATGTGAATATGTACAAAGTAAAATTATAATAAAATATCTAAAATTTAATTATAAAAATAATATATTTTATTAATTATTAGAATTATACAAGCAAGTATTTTTTATTTTTATCACTAATTATTTTTGTATAGATGATAAAAAGTAAGAGATGTTTTTCCGAGACATGCGTGGCAATATTAAAAGAAGTAAAAAAAATATTAAAATAATAGTTAAGAAACCATCTCATTATTAATTGTTATATTATATATATGATGTGATATTGTCCTGCACTTTGACTAGTTAATTTATGAATTTCAACTCTATTTTGTTAAAATGATTTCTGGTACTATGAAATGAACTTCTTTTGAAATTTCCTTTGGTGAAAAAAGTGTATTTGTGCATATATCCTATCATGAGAACTTAAAGTTGATCTGATCTTTTATAGCATCCTCAAGGACTTTCATCAATGGACTTACTTTGTTACATCAGAATATGGAGTCCCCACATCACATTTCCTTTTTTTTCTAATGGACTTTAATTGAAGAGGATTACTTTATGCTTTTGTGTATTCGCAAACCAATTTTTGCCTTGTTTTTTTCAGCCCGAGGTAGATATAAACTTGTTGAGAAGGCATTTTGCTCTTGGGTTCAAGCATACACAACCCATCGTGAAGAGTTGAAAAGAATATTTATGATTAAGAAACTTCACTTGGGGCACGTAGCGAAAAGCTTTGCATTGAAACGACAACCCTTTTTAGTTGCACAATCATTCCAAAAACAAGCTATGAAGAGAAAGAGATTTGAGAAGAAATCTGGGGTGTCAAAAAAGAGAAAAGTTGCGAGTGTGGCAGAACGTAGACCATGAAAGTGGTTGATGCAATACAAGTTTTGACAAAAAAAAGTGGCAAATGATGACTATAGATGGATCCAAAGGAGACAACAATCTTGATCATTATGTCATAACAATCGGATTTCCTAGATACTATGAAGGTCTACAATTATGTTCAATTCTATTGCCTAAATTTCTAATGCTCACTTCAAGCTAGATGCTAGAATTTATACTATTAATTATTATTTTTAGTTGATATTTATGTATAAACTCTTTGTGGCTTGATATTGATTGGCTACTTGACCATTTTGGATTAGATGCTTGATTTGATATCGAATGGTATGCTTTTTTAGTATAAGTGTTATTTTATAATTCTTTGTTTACTATCTTTTATTTTATTTTTTATAAGTGTTTATTATCTTTGAAAGAAAATACTTGCCTAGCTAATGCATTCATGTTTTTGAATCACATTTGGTTAGATTTATGAATCACATTCCCATGCTATATGTTTTTTTGCATATATAACAATAAAAAAAGAAGGAATGAATGAAAAATTAAATAAATTATAAAAAGAAATAATCGAACCAATACAAATGCTTATTTGAGAAATGCTATCTATTGAAGTCTTTTTGAAGAATACATAGACAACGCTTATGTCACCAAGTGTTGTCTAAAAGAACACTAATAGAGAGCACTTTCTATGAAAAATGTTGTCTTTGTGAAAATACATAGAAAGCGCTTGTTTTGCCAAACGTTGTCTATAAGAACTCAATAGATAGCAGTTTTTTACAAGCGCTCTCTATTAATAGATACCGCTCCAATAGACAGCGCTTAAAAAGCGCTATCTATTAGCAAAAAAAATGTTGTCTATTGACTATTTTGGCGTAGTGGTATGTGTGAAACAAGTGTTTGGTTCATAAAAAAAAATGTTATTTTTCATATTTGAATGTTGTAGGGGGTGTCGAGCGCTGGTTTCCTTCTGCTAGGCACTGAGTCTAAGGTTTTGGGGTTGTCGGGCGCTTGGTATCGAGTTTTTAGGCACTGGGTACCAAACGCCACTGTTTTTCTAGTTTGTGTAGTTTTCTCAAAACTAACTTCCAGAGTTTGTTAACCGTTGGAATGAGCGGAAAGTTTGGCAGCTGGTCCACAACATGTTCTTCTTTAGTTTGCACGATGTGATCTTAGTTTGGAGGTATGAAGTTAGATATATATGTTACGCATGATTGTTGTTTTTCATGGTTGTATTGTGTTGATATTTTGTTGTGATAGGCTCTGTTTATAGTCTATTAGATGTTAGGCATGATGAATGATGTATGCTAAATATAATGATAAGGATTCTATGATGTCAATGTGTTGTGATACATGTGACGATGAGGCCTTGATGTGCTTGTGTGGTTATTGATCATGAATGCAGGTTGTCATGTGATTATTGATTGATGTGTGATCATGATGAGATAGTGTATACTTGGATATGAATGTAATGAAAGGTATCTCTGCTTCAATTGTACTAGAGGTGTAGTTCACTAGGGCTCTCGATATGCGTAATGGGAAGTTGTGCACTTCGTCAAGACTATGGGAAGTTGTGCACTTTGCTAGAGCTCTTCATATGAGTAATGAGAAGTTATACACTTCGTTGGGGCTCGATAAGAGTAATGAGAGATTATGTATCTTGTCGAGTTTCTTGACATGAGTAATGGGAAGTTGTATATTTCGTTGGGACTCGCTATCAAAGTAATGGGAAGTGACATCTTTGGTAAATTGGGTGTGAGAATTGGTTGGCTGATTAATTATAAGATAATTTCATTCTGTTTAATATTACTTGGTGGTAATATGTTGATGATTACATGTTATGGCTTTGAGAAGATGTGATAGTTGATAGCTTGGGTGAGTTATGATATATTATGGTAATGCTAGGTGAGTTGTATGTTGATGTACATTGTTATGTGACATGTTACATGGTTACCTCACCCTTGCATGTTTTTGGTTATGATTTCCACTTGCGATATCAGTATCTCATTATACGGAGTAGATATTGATGCATATACAGTTGGAGAAGCCTAGTTGTGAGGAGCTTGTGGAGATGCTTTTGGGAGCTTTTCTTTTTCATTTGAAAATGTTATTTTGAATTAAATGTAATAGTTAGTGGTTTTGAGTTTTGGACGTGAAATACCTTGCCTTAAGTTTCGTTTTGATGATTTAAACCAGTTGGTGGTTGAATTATGTTTTTTTTAGAATAAAACTTATTTTTGTCAAACTTTTGGCATGTGATATTTTGAGACAATAATTGTGGAAATTCCAATTTAATAGGATGACATCAATGATTGTGTTTTGAAGTTTGGGAAAAAAATTACACGTGGCATCTCGTAAGGGGTGTTACAACCTTACAAATATTAGAGTGCATAATGGATGTGACTTGTCAAATTAGAACCTTTTAAGCACCTTCATTATAAGCTTCTTGATATACAAAAATACCTTTATTTAAATACTCAATTTTTAATCAAACAAAATTTTACCCTTCCAAGATCCTTCATCTCAAATTTTCTTTACACAATCAATTGTCTTTGTGAGCTCATTAGAAGTTCCAACGATGTTTATGTCATCTACATAATCAACAACTATGGCAAATTTATTTTCTAATATTTTCATATGAATATCATTCTAAAGAAAATCATACAAATAGGTTGTAACACCATCCATTAGATGTAAATGTAGACCTTATTATGAAACTAGGATAGTCAAATATAGAAATGTTGTTATATCCAATATTAGTGAATATGTCTCTTTAAAAATCAATATTACCTTCTTTGTAAAAAGTCTTTAGCAACTAATTGTGCTTTGTATCTAACAATTTCACCATTCTTATTTTGTTTTTTGCTGAAAATCCATCTTTACCCAATGGGTTTTACACCCTCTAGTGTGCGAACTACAAATCCAAAAACCTTTCATTTAGCAAGCAAATCTAGTTATGCTTTTATTGCATCTTTTCATTTTTGGCCAATCTTTTCTTTGTCAACAATCTTCAATGACCATTTGTCCTTGATCCTCATTGTCACTCATAACATTCATCGCTATATTATATGCAAAAGTCTTGTCAATGTTGACTTCATTTTGGTTCCATATTATATGATTCATGACATAATTTATTGAGATCTCAAAATTTTAATCAATTTTAGGTACTTGAGATTCTTTTGGACTCAGTCATTAATTATGTCAAACAAATTTTTTCAGATTTCCACCTTTTCCATTAGGTCATCTAACATTTTAGTTTATTTCCTCTTTTGAGAGAGTTTTTAATTTTGTAACCAATAGGCTTACCATACTTCAAGTGTGTCTTTGGAACCAACAAGCCTACCACACTTCAGGCATGTTATGTATTAATATCAATTCTATTTGGAGCATTAACAATTGGTATATATGATTTAGTTACCATTTTTTTTGTTAGTAGAAACATCTATAATTGATTGACTAATTTTATAAACGAAATATCCTTGAAACTTCCAGTTCACATTCTTTTGTACGAGGATCAAGATGAGATAATGATAATTCATTCCAATCAATTTTTTTCAATTTTTTTCTCTCTGTTCCTAATTTTGAAAAAACTTATTCATCAAAATGATAATAAAAAAATCAAATTGTAAATAAGTCTCGTAGTGATAGTTCAAGATATTTTATTATAGATGGAGAATCATATCAAACATATCTTCTCAATTGTCTTTGAGAACCCATCATAGTCATTTTTTGTGGGGAAATTGGAACATATACACCACACCACAAAATTCTTAAATGAGAAATATTAGGTTACTAACCAAACACCAACTGCATAATTGAGTATTTACGATAACTTATTGGCTTAATGTGAATCAATACTATAGCATGCAAAAATGTATATCCCCAGGTAGCCATTTGAAGATTAGCTTCCATAAGTAATGGTCTTGCAACAGGTTTTAGGCGTTTCATTAAGGATTCTATAAGTTCATTTTTTAGTATGAACACATGCCACTGGATGTTCAACTTCAATTTCAATTGACATACAATACTCATGAGATATAAATTCACCTACATTATCAAGACAGACTTTCTTAATTGGATAATCTGGACTGAGCTCTTAACTTGATTTATTGTCCTAATAACTTTGCAAATGCTTGATTATGAGTTAATAATAAACAAATATGTGACAATCTAGTTGATGCATCAATTAAAGACATGAAATATCTAAATGATCCACATGATAGGTGTATTAGACCATAAATATCACCATGTATTCGTCTTAAAAATGAGACTGACTCATTTTTTAATTTTTCTAGTGATGGTCTTATTATCAACTTTCCTCTGCAAATGTGCAATACATAATAAATCATTGGACTAAAGAAGTTTTTGACTTATAAGTAGGTGTCTGCATGAGTTTTTGAACTATTTTTCGCATCATAGTATATCCAGGATGACTCAACTGATCACAACAAACAAGGAATTTATTTTGATTCATAAGCTTCTAACTTACAATAACATGTGTTTTAATTGCACTAATATATGTGTAGTACAAGCCATATGAGAAGGCTGATAATTTCTCCAATACACATTTTTTTATTCAACTCAGTTCTATAAAGATATTTTATATGTTATTCATTATTTGTCTCAATATGATATCCATTTAGACAAATATCCTTGAAACTTAATAAGTTTCCATTTAAATTCTTTGTAGACGTATCGTAGCTCTTTTGGAGCCTTCAAATATATTTGTAGTACCATAGATAATGGTAATATTGACTTCTCGCATAACCAAACAAAAGAAAAAAATTATTATTACTATTGAGAATTGTATGAGTTGGTGCATTATCAACAAAACACAAATCTTCATTATTGGTGCTAGTGTCAACATTCATTCTTCATACAAACATAAATATCAATATTAGATATGACTATGTAAGAGGAGAAAAAGAAAAAAAATATTTAGAAGATTTAAAATATTTATAGATAAAAAAAATTATATATAAGCAACGTGAAACATGAAACAAAATATAAAACATTGTCTTAAAATTAAGAGCATAATATGCGAAAATCTATTTCTTAACACTCTCATCACCAATGAGGTGATCAATGCTTCCATCTGGTTTAGAAAAGAAATCACAAATATCAAGATGAGTAGCATCCATATGGTCATAATCATAATCACCATTTTCATAAGCAAAATGTGTTTCTATGTTCTTCTCCTTATTTTAAAGTGATTCTTTGCAGAGTTCAACAAGATGCTTTGGTGTATGACAACCTTTACCACCGCAACGACCATTATTACGGTCATGACCTCGACCATTAAAATATGAATTAGATTTTGTTGCATTCACTTCTAGGAATGGAGCAGAACCAGTTGGAAGGGCGTAATGATTTTTCATCAAAAGCTTATTATTTTGTTCAGCCAAGAGAAGGCATGAAATTAATTCAGAATATTTGTAAAATCCTTTTTCATGATATTGATGTTGCAAAAGCAAACTAGTTGCATGAAAAGTAGAGAACTTTTTTCCAACATATCCTTCTCGATAATTTTTTCTCCACATGAGTCAATTGAGAAGTAATTCTAAACATTGCAGAATTATATTCAGTTACAATTTTAAAATCTTGCAACCGTAAATGCATTCAATCATAACATGCTTTTGGGAGAATCACAATTTACTAGTGGTCATAACTTTCTTTTAAATTTTTCCACAATACAGAAGGGTCTTTTACACTAAGATATTCAATTTTCAACCCTTCATGGAGGTGGTGACAAAGGAAAATAATAGTTTTAGCCTTATCTTGCTCAGACTCTTTAATGGCATCACCAAGATCCATTACATATAGATGTATTTCAGCATCTAAAATTCATGACAAGTAATGTTTCCTTGTAATATCAAGGGCCACAAATTCAAGTTTTAGTAGGTTTAACATGTTTAGAACTAGCACATAAAATATTAATAATAATCAAATTTCATGTATGAAACTATAACAATAAAAATTAATAACAATATTGGAAAAAAATTCAAATATAAATAATAATTATAATAATCATAATCATAATAATAAAAACAGTAAGACTATATGGAAATTGATAAATTCAAACAATTCTTATCACAAAAATAAGAATATAAGATAAAATTGTATAAAAAGATTAGAAACAGCTTAGGTTGAGGCATGCAGAATGTTGTCCTTATAAATAGAGTATAATATTATATATATATATATATATATATATATATATATATATATATATATAATGGAGAAAATGAAGAGCAACTCTTCTGTATGTTTTCTTTTTAATTTTTGTTTTTATAATTATCTTTAATAAACTATAATTTTTTTTTTCTAAACATTTCTCATCTAGTCATGACCCAAATTGTGACATATCCTAACATTGTGTTTGGATAAAGGATTTCAACAATTCAAAGAAATTGAAATACATAGTATTTGAATTACTCACAGTTGAATTCTCTTCATTTCTTAAATAATTAGTTTGGACCAAGGAATTGAAATATTTAAGATTTCAATTTTCTTGTTTAGATACAACAATTTAATTTATATTTTTCAGGAAAATTCAACTATACCTTTGAGCCAAACTTGACTTAGTTCGACCTTCAATTTGGGATAACTCGTCTCAACTTTTGATGTGGGTCAGCTCGAGTATATTCTACCTGAACCATCAGAAGGGGTTGTTCTTTGCTTACGAGGCATGGTGTATCTAGGTCTGGCTCTTACTAGCATATATGAGTACAAATGCATGATGCTTATGTATGTATTTATTGAATCAACGTGTTGATTATTAAAATCAATCAACTAATTTGCACATATATTACGGATTCAATGTAGTACAGGGAATCAAAGCCAACTAAATGTACTAGAATCAGTATCTGATCATAAGCCAACTAAATCTCGGACGTTCTATGTGCTATCCACTCAAAACAGTTCATAATAAATGCATGCACATTGGAAATCATGCAATTAAAGTGCTTTATGGTCAATGAAATCTAACAAGTTGGTTTTAGCTGATGCACTAACTGTTATTTACTACTACTACTATAGTCCAAACAAAGTCATGTGAAGTGTAATTTGACTGAGTCAATCAATTAAAAATAATTCAAGCACATCCACATCATCATAAGTGAAATCAACACATAAAAATACAAAGTCAATCGATTAAAAATGCACCAGGCACATAGATCGAGTGTAGTGACAATTTTAAGTGAAATTTACATGTTGTTTTTGCAAATTTAATAGACTAAAAATTTCAGATCACACAAAATTAATGTTGTGATAGTTTAAGTGAAATTCATGTGTTCTTTTGCAAAAAATAACAAATTAAAACATATCATATCACACATTTTGCTGATTTTGATAGTTTAAGTGAAATCTATGTGCTAATTTTGCAAATTCAACATACTAAAATACTAGCAATTCATATTTTATGTAGAAGTTATCACTTTAAATGCAACAAGCACATGATCCAATAAAATTAACAAGCCAAACAAATATCAACACTAATTCTTCATGTCCAGAACATCTAATTCCATTCTATGCTTGTTGAATCTATAACATGCAAGAAGTTTAGTGAATAAGTCAGCCAATTGGTTTTCAATTTTCACAAACTTGATTTCAATTTCACCTTTTTGAATGTTGAATTGGGTTTTTAGTTAGGTTGATTGCACTTGTATTATCACAATACAAAGGTACCTTCTTAAGCTTTACACTATAATCCATGAGTTGATGCTTTAGCCAAATTATTTGTGCACATCCATGTCCAGCTGCTATGTACTCAGTTTCAGTAGCGGAGATGGTCACACATGCTTGTTTCTTGCTTCTTGCTTCTTGTTATTCCCTCCAAAGTCTATTTATGATAAATTGTATTTTTTTTTTCATATGGGTGTTAACATTATTTATGGATATATTTGTCAAGAGTATTGATTCACATACATATATAAGAATGATCTAAAATAATTTTAAATAAATAGATTCCTATAAAATGGAGTTTATTTTTCTTACAAATTTTTAAAAGTAAGTTATATATATATATATATATATATATATATATATATATATATATATATTTTTTTTTTTATATAATTAGTGTAAATGGGATACATGTGCAAACAATAGAAAACTACGAAGTGAGGAGTAAATGGTGTTAACAAAAAGAAGAAGATGGACATCTTCCTTCAATAAGGAGTTTTGATGATGATGACTACTTATGAAGAAGTATGGAAGACTTAATGATGATGCATGGGAAAATGTTGAAGACTTAATAGAATGAATTGATTCAAGAGATACATTGAAGACTTATGGGTTTAGTTATTAGGGTCTTGTAATATGTGTATGTTATTTAAAATAGTTATATTAGTATGTCAAGAGCCAAAAGGCAAAACCCAAGTAGTAGAACACCAAGAGAATTTTATTTATTTGCAAAACTCATTAGAATAATCGATTATTGTTAGTGATAATCGATTATCTTAGTTAAAACTAATTTTTGAGAAAAGCCTATGTGATAATCGATTATCACTGCTGATAATCAATTATCACCTGCTGATAATAGATTATCTTGATTGATAATAGATTATCACAACGAGAAAAATATTTTCAAAAAAGTTTTTGTGATAATTTATTATTACTAATGATAATCGATTATATGTGGCAGTTGTTACTTAACTTTTCATATTCTTAACCTAATTTCTAAATAGGCTTCTATAAATAGTGTTAAGCTTTCATTTATAAAAAAACATAAGTTAGAGAAGTCTGAGTACTTGAGAACTCTCTATGGGAAGGCTTTGAAAAACTTAGTGTGGGTAGAGCGATAACTTTCATCAAGTGGGATCTTGAGTGATTGAGTGTTGTTGTTGCTAGGAGAAGTTGCTCATCCTTTGTGTGATTCAAAGGTGGTGTTCATTCTTTGTGTGATTTAAGGAAGGTGTTTCTTCTTCTCTTGTGTGATTCAATAGAGGTGTTCATCGTTTGTGGATTTCAAGGGAGGTGTTTTCTAAACCCTAATTTTTTTTATCATTGATTGTAAGTTTGGTTTACTTTAGTGATTTAGTTAATCTCATTTTTGAGAGGTTAACAATTGGACGTTGGGTCTTTTGATCCAAACCAGTATAAATACTTTGTGCAATTTTCTCTTCCTTACTCTCTTTATTTTATTGTGTTAATTAAAATAAAAGAAAGAAATTTAATTGAACTTTGATATTAAAAGGGAAAAATTTTAAAAGCATAATTTTTATTAGGAACCTAATTCACCATCCCTCTTGGTTTTTGTCCAAACGCTAATAATTTCGCTACACGTTTTCAACAAATGAGATTCATTCAAGCTCAATTTAGTCCAAAAGGATTTTATCCAGATCATGTAACTCAAAGGAAAGAAAATTTAAAGAGAAATAAACCAATAACTGTGAACGAAAGATGAAAAGTGTGACTCAAGCATGAAGTGTGCTTAAAGTATTTTTGTCAACTCCTTTTATTTTCATCATAGTAGTTTTTTAATTTTAACTTTCAAATTTCTCTTCCTAAGTTATAATTAATTTTCGACCATTAGATCTGCATTTTGGAATTTGAATTTGAAAGTAGTTATAGGTGCATTTAAGTTTGTGCTTTTTTATTTTTAAACAAGGTTTACCTTTTTTCCCACTCTTAACTTTTTCTCTCCCACTCTATTCTTAGCTTTTTCCAACTTTTGAATTTTAGCAGTCATTTGGGCCTTGTTAATAGTTTCCGTTTTTAATGGAACAATGGCATACTCCTTGCTATCATTATTTTTGTCGAATCCAAACATCCCTAAGGAACCATCAAGTTTAAAGCTCGACATCGTAGGGAACTAAAAATCCACTACCACCAACTACACTCACTTGACTTGCCTTCATATTTAGGTGCCACAAGGATTTCGAGTTCATTGTAGAAGTTGAAACATGATCAACACAAGCAAGTGGATCTTCTTTGTTTGTTGAATAAGTTGAAACACAATCAACATTGGTTGTTTGTTCTTATCTTTTTTTTTATTTTGACATTCAATTTTGACATGTCCTTGTTTACTATAGTAAATTAAAGAACTTGAATCGATTTTTCTATTACCATACTTTGTTTTACGAGAATCCTCTTTCTTTACCTCTTTTCTTTAAACTTCCAAAACTTTCTCATCAGCAGGTTTAAGTTCTCAAAGTTGGATCCTTATGACTCATCCTCAGTTGCATATTTTCTTTGAACAATACTCTTCAATACAATGATTTTGTTCTTTCTTCCACAGTTTTCTTGCTCGTTGACAAATCTTTGGTCTCTAAAACAATAGTTACTTTTGAATGTTAACTTTTGTCAAGACATTTCAACACCTTAATATTTAGATCCTTTTTATCAAAAGTCTTTCATAGACCAATTACATAATTACTGTCAACACCCAATTTCGTCTAGGTAAATGTATTTGTTTGGTTTAAAAAATAATATATAATATAATAATAATAATAAATAATAAAATAAAATAAAAAATATGTTTTGATTGATGGTAGGTTTTTAAACTTTAATTCTATCGTGGGAAGAAAAAAAAAGAAAAAAAGAAGGAAAAAAACCAAGAGAATGAGAATCTAATTTATTATTAATTATCACACTCTTTTCATGAGCCCAAATGTTTTACATATTTTTACCCCCACTGTTTGCTATTTACACTCTTCGCATGACATGTCAGAAAATGACGTTTCTTAATTTCTGAAGCGTATAATATTAGGAGCAATTTTTTTTATAATAATTTGAATAAATATCGTGCATCTACACTTATGTGTCTCTTTGAGTTGTCAGTCTAGGAAGGTATTATTTTAATTAGAAGCAAATATTCCCGATAATAATGCTTTTAGGGAATGGTACAATTTTAATATTTAGAAGAAAATATTCCTGGTAATAATTAGAATCAATTATATGAATAATATGTTATGATTTGATCACCATCTTTATGTGACAGAAAATATGATATGATTCTAGTAATTACAGGCAATATTTCGTTAATAATTATAATCAATACCGTGGATATTATGCAACGATTTAATAAAACCAATTCTTTCCCCATATATTTTATTATAATTAAAGACTAGGATCTCAGTGGTACCCAAGAGGTCTATATAAGCACAAAATTTCTTCCCTCTCCTTTTTTGTTACAAGAGCACACACACAAGGGGTCACTTTAAGGTAAATTTTCTTTTGCTCCTAGTTTGTTGTTCATGATTCTCTTATAACATCAAATATATGATCGTTTGAATTGTTGTATGATCAAATGTGTTCGGGGTTCTCATGTTAGATGATTTTGGGTTTGTCATCTATGTGCTCATCCTTTCTCTTTCCCTCTATTTTAATCTTGGTAAAAATGTGTTTTTTTTGTAGACTTTAATTCTCTAAAAAATAATAATAATAAATAAAATAAAAATTACTTTTTTATATAAGTTTTGAATGTCATGTCAAGTCTCGGACTTGCTTGATAATCAAAACGTTCTTTCATAGGCTTTTAATATATTTTTTAATTAATAATAATAAAAAACAAAAAAAAAGTTATAAAATCTTTTTTTAAAATATCATGTAAAATCTCGGGTTCTCTTGATATTTATATAAAAAATCTAAAATTTAGAACAAAACAAAATAATAATAATATGAAACAATAATTTTTTTACAAAGAACTACGTTATCCTGATTCTCCAAATGGAAATAGTAGGAGCGAGGTATAATCCTTGTCGGGCTAAAGAATATAAAAAATAATTTTGTTTTTTTAATCTTTATAATTTTTTGTATGTGTTTTTTTATTATTTGTTTTTTTAGGGAACAACAAATAATTTTAAACATCAAATTCTATTTTACACACTTAATTAAAGAAGGAACCGTCTTAAAACGGGCATTGTGGGGGTGCTAATACCTTCCCCACACGTAACTAACTCCCGAATCTAAATTTGGCTTCGAAGACCTTTGTTTTACGGTTTTTCTAGTTTCCCATAATAAACTATGGTGGCGACTCCTCGACATCGTTTAATTTATTTTCGTCGTCCCGCCGCGATCTCGGTTACGACAATTACAATATGGGTAAATTGTTTTTGAAAAACTCTTATGATTTCTCCTTACTACATCTTGAAGAGCTAATATTATTAGATTAAAGCATGCTTCCTAACTCTTTTAATATTAATTGTTCCTTCATGCATGACTTCATGAATGTCTCACATTTTCTTTGCAGAGTTGCATTGAAAAAACTACAAAAACTCATCAGAATTTAAGACAGATCTTGTAATGTTCTTGGTCAAACAATCATATTGCACTTTGTTATTTTCACCTTCAAAAGAGACAAACCAAGATTTTTCAACATATTCATTATTAACAACACATGCTTAGGAATGAATAGACCAACCTTCCAAAATTGGTAGTTAACAACTTCAAACATAGGTGGTCTTTTTAATAATGCACCTTTAGTAAATGGTAACTTCTTCTCAACTATTTTTAGAAAACAAGATCAAATCTTTAGTATCTTTTAGGAACTAGCTCTTCATGTCATTTGTTAAAAAGAAAATTTGAGTGAATTAAAACTACCATTGATTTTTGAAAGACTTTGAATTATAGAATGAAATCCTTATTAATTTAATTGATTAATGGAAGAATAATGTTCTTTTAATTAAGCTTTTCAGATTAGCATATTGATGCAGTTTAAGCATAAGAAAAGAAAGAACAAGATAGACGATAATATGTTGAATAAATTAAATCAAATTGAGAAAGGAAAGAAAAAATTGTACAAAAATATTTATATTGGTTCACTCTTTTAAAAGCTACATTCAGTTGCCTAACCACACTTGCCAAGATTTCACTATAACAAAGTATTTACAATCACTAAAGTAAATTTCTCTCAAAAGTAAAAGTAACTACTGAAAATTTTGCTCAAAAACTCTATTGAAAGAAGTTAAAATGACAGTTATATAGATTTTAAGTTATCAATTTTAATGGATTAAAACTTCATTTTAGTATGTTAATATCAATTACTCGCAAAAATGATGGATTCAACTGCATTTTAACATATTAAAATAAAGTAAAATAATTTGAAAGCATAGAAAAGTTCAACTATTGAAAATTTATTTTAAGATACTAAAATCTTTTCGTGAAAACTAATAAAGTTTGTAAGTAATCTTAGTCGATACAAATTGAAATAGATTTCTAAAGATAATGGTGAAATCAAACTATTCTAAGAAACTAACAAATATATAATCTAATCAGAACATACGTCCTAAACCGCTAAGTCTTTAATCTTCATGTTTTAATCTTCAATAAATTGATTCATTAATTATTTACGCAGTAGAATAGCAACCTCAATATATTTATGTGTCAACCTCAATATCTTTATGTGTCTATGTGTAACGTCTCATTTAAATATTAATCTTAATTAAATGCAACGTTTTAAGAGCAAAGTTATGAAGTATATTGTCACTCCTTACAATAATCCAATGTACTTAGGAAGGAACTAAGGCATACCACAATGCCAATATAAAACAGGATAAAGATTTAACAACATTCATTCATAAAGGCTCAAAGGCTCAAAGAGCAACGTAGTACGAGCTACAGCCCTAACAGAAACTCTCGAAGAAACAGGATCCAACCCAAGGCTATGCAACAAAATCTCCATCACCCTGACGACCACGAGGAGTTCTCACATTTGCTCCCATCAATAAATTGATGATAATCGCAAAACAAGAAAACCACACATAGAACATCCAAACAAACAAAAAGGGTAAGCTAGAGTAGAAAACGATTTAGCATACCATTGCATACAATTTTATAGCCAAACATACATACATCAACCAAGTATGTGAAGACTCGCAAACAAAACACTAAGACTCAAGACACGAGTTATCCAGATACATATAATTAGTCGGATTCACTAGATGCTTGCACTTGTGGTCCTCTACTGCTCTATAGAGCCAATTGCTAATGGATTTCAACCTACCACTCACAACGTTAGCCTTCAAACATCTAAGGTCATTATCCTGCCAAAGACTAGGGCCTCTTACTACTCACACCACTTGAGTCAGTACGCTCTACGTGAGACTCACTAACTCTTTAGAGTGTCAGGATGCAGTCCTTACTTGAATCCTTACTAAATTATATAATGAGGCACCACCACGAACTTCGTGGAATTACGTCCTAAGCATGAGGAACAACCATGAGCTCCCACTAACAGGGATCATGGAATTACGTCTTGACCATGAGGCACCACCACGCAACCATCGTGGAATTACGTCTTGACCAATGAAGCACCACCATGAGATTTCACCTAGAGATTCATGGAATTACGTCCTAACCAATGAGGTACCACCACGTAACCTTCGTGGAATTACGTCCTGACCACACCAACATCATATTTCTCCAACCAACATAAAGTCATTATCCATACCAATTCCATGTCAACATTTATAACCAACCATCCCATTCATGTTACATGCCAAGATCATGCCAAACTCATCAATTACAACCCATAAACCATTTTACTCATGCATAATCACCCAATTCATGCTTTAACAGAGTAATCAAATCATACCAATGCTCATCAACCAAAAACAAAGAGAAGAACAGTCACAGAGCAAATCCCTGCACCAGTCTCGCTCAAGCCATGGATCCTTGCTCAGGTGAAAGGGACCTTTCGCTTAAGCTACGAGTCCTTGCTTAGGCGAGACTGCCAACAGAGAACTTTACTAAGTTCGCGAGTTCTCGCTTAGGTGAGCCCTCCTCGCCTGAGTGAGACCACCCCTCGCCCAAAGGTGAGGTTCCTCGCCTGGACTACAATTGCAGCGACACACCTCAAGCTCCCACGAGTTCTCACTTAAGCAAGCCCCTCTCACTTGAGCGAGATAGTACCTCGCTCAGAACGAGAGTTCTCCGCTTGAGCGAGAGCTCGAGTATGAACCTGGGTTTGTTTCTACTAGTCTCGCCTAGGCGAGCCAGGCTCGCTTGGGGGAAAGCATTAGATCTCGCCACTGTTCTCCCTGCATCAGCCATACATACATATCCCAAACAACACAACAAGGCATTCCATACATTAACAATAGCACACAAGCCATAAAATCGTGAAACAGTAGCAAGGCAAGCAAAAAATCAAATTAAAAGTAAGCCCTAGCTTCCCTTACCTGGATAGAGGTTAGAGGAAGACACTGGTGCTCACTAAAGAAACATAGCAGCTCCAAGAGCAGGTTCAAGAGTTGGAAACACTGACCCAGACGAAAAAACGAGGTTAAACCCATGAATCTCTGTTGGTCCACGAAAAATAAAGTTAAAGGGAATAGTATAAAGGCTGAAGGTCAACTTACGTGGAGTAGAATGAGCTTGAGCGAACTTAACAAAGGACTAGAGACTAAACCTTAGCAAGGAGTTGTTATAGCTTTAAGAGAGGGAGGAGTGTTGGTTTGTTTTTGGAAAACGGAAGAATAAGGGTGTTAAGGATGCTTTAGAGGGGTTTGAGTACTCCATGGGCCAGCCTTAAGCCCAATAGATTGGGACAACCCTTAAATATTAGGAAAAAATAATAACTGGGTCTTACACTATTCAACTTAGTTCTTAATTAAGTTGTTATTAATAAAATTATATAATTATAAAGTTTATTTAATAAAATATTAAATTTATTATTAAATCAAGCAATTTAGAAAATTCTATATGAAATTTAATTTTTGTCATTTACTAAACACTAACATTTTATATATTAATTGTACAAGTTGTTGACCGAACGGTCAATCAATCAATGTTATTTATTAATATTTATAAAAAAATTGAACAGTCAAATCTAGACCGTTAAAGACATGAAAATTACCTTGATTAAGTCTCTAATCAAGATCAGATAAATGTGGCCCGTAATTACGGTATCCTAATAAAAATCAATTGAAAAATTATAAAAAGAGATCAAAAATAAAGTGGGAGATTATCCATTAATTACGTATTTATTACTTTTCCATTCGGATCGACCTAACTTTGACATCAAAGAACTGTTGACAAATACTTCGATCGATGCTGGCGTACATAAAACTAACTCGAAGCAAAAAATTTTGGACGACCGACCCCTTTAAAAATGACCAATCGACCCGAAACATTAACTAAATAAAACTTTAAGCACTTTTACTTGGCGATATTAGAAATTAACATATAGTTTTACATAACTTGCAATACTCTTTTAAATAGAGTGCATTTTCGATCTGCACTTTCAAGAATTAGTTTTACAAAATTTGGAATATTCTTTGAAGTGCGGTCGTAAGTATGGTCCCCCTTAGAGGGCTCACCACCAATCAAGTGAGTCTCAAAAGTTTTTATTAATAACTGTTTATTAAAATAATAATGTAAAATGAAGAATATAATATAGAATTTGAATAATTTCAACAAAATAACAGCAATAAGATGTTAAATTTTGAAAGCACGTGAATTAGAAAATATGAATTCTTCATATTGATATATATAACCTATAAACTGAAAATGTAGAAATAATATATTAAATATTTTGTCTATTTTCACCAAATCAGAATTCCTTACTTATAAGTAAAACTGTAGACTCAATCAAATCAAATATTTACTTAAAAGCTAGTGGACAACCATTATAAAAGAAATAATTTTAAAAATTTATAGGTTAAAAATGGTATTTTGATCTCTTGCATATTTAGTAAACAGATATTAAAATTTGAACACTGGAAGAATCAGTCCTGGTATACGACAGACTTTGCCTTAAACCGTAAAGCAAAAGTAAACCCATTTGTTGACTTTCAATATTTCATGTTTTTCTTATTATTTTGAGTGCAAACCATTACTTGTGGTACATTACCAAAATCTTTTATTCAAATTGAGCTAAGTCATCAAATTAATGTAGTTCCTTTCCCTTGCTCAATTCAGAAAGAAAAAAAAAAATGAGAAACATTTCCAAAACACCATACTCTATATTAATTCTCCTTTTGTTAGCAACAACGATTAGGGTTGAAGGTCGGTATCTGACAGAACTGGTTTCAGACGGTGTTCACAAAGCTCAACACAACGAAACTTCTTACTTAATTCTGAAAGGAATTGATGATGAATCCTGTGAGGAGCAGTGTAAACAAATGTATGGGTTCTTGCCATGCACAGACAATGTTTTTGGCCATCTCTTTCTTATTTTGGTGTATGAGTATTTGCTGTTCCATGGAGAATCATATTTGGCTAAAGGAGGAGAACAAATCTTCAAGATTCTTGGCCCTGGTATCTTTGGTGCTAGTGCTTTTCACATACTTGCTGCCCTTCCAGAGTCCCTAATTCTTCTTGGTACGTCATCTCTTATCTTTTTCTTCCACAAACAAAACTAAATTCTTTTCTCATAAAGTAGCTTACAGGTAAAGTAGAAAGAAAAGGAACTAGAGATTCTGAGTTTTATTCCTCCATTAACATTTGAAAAATATAAGATTAATTTAGAAATGAGAGGTTGTAGATTCAACTTTTATACTAACAAAATATTAATATTTTACTGATTAAAAAGAAAAAAAAAAATTCTTCTGCTTCTGTGTGCCACCATGTTACTTTACTTGAATTAAATAGATGCATGACGCAGTTGCAGATGCATATGACTATATCAGAACTGGAAAAATTATATATATATATATATATATATATATATATATATATATATATATATATATATATATATATGTGTTTGTGATATGAGCTTGCGTGAGGGATTGTGACTTTTCCTTTTGAAATTGTCTTGCACCAACTGTTACCATAAAGACCAAGAATGCAAGTTGGACTTATGACTCTAGCTAATAAGGGATAATCTCAACCAACACAATCATTAAATACTCATAAATTTTTTATTTATATATTGGTAGAATGAATAATTATATATTTAAGTGTTTGAACAAAGCTTTTATAGAAAAGTTTGTGTAACTCGTATCGTACGTACTTAATTAGCATTTCATTGTTAATTTTGAAATTTTACTTGTAGTATATCATGAAAAAGAGTATGACTAATTATTTGTAAGACTTTTATGAGTGGATTATATTAGTATAATAACTTTCCAATTCTATATCCATATTCGTAGGAGCTATGTTACTTCTGTTTTATGTTCAGAAATTGGAGTTTTTAAAATATTCTTAGTTAAGTTAAATCATTTTATTTATGATTAAGAATTAAATTACTTTTTGAAAATACAAATTTCACTTTTCATCAATATCTCTGTATTTTATTTTTATTTTTGTTCATATTTTTAGGTTCATGAATAATGTTTCTATCATAATACGATTATTATATAACGTGTCAAAGAACACATAAATGACCAAATATATTTAAATTACAATTAATGAAATTGAGAATGACTATATAAATATTTAATAAATAAGTATTAAAATTATTATACACAGCCTAGTAATAATGGATTAATATAATAAATCATACTAAAATAAGTTCTTGAAATAATATTATTGTATGAACAGTTTGTGGAGTTGTGAGCAATAGGGAGATAGCAGAAGAATATGCCATGACAGGGATTGGGTTATTGGCTGGATCATCTATTTTGCTTCTAACTGTAGTTTGGGGAAGCTGTGTCATTGTTGGAAGACAAGAATTTGAACATCATTCTCCTGCTGCTAACTCTCACCACAAAACTCTTAAAGCCTTCTTCACTGGTTTGTTCCACTTTTCTTTAACTTTTTATATTCTAACTCTTATATTTTAAATTGGACATTAATTTAAAATTGATATTTTAAATTTGTCACTCCATTCTAACTCATTATATTAATTTGCTTTTACCAATTCAAAATTAAAATAAAAAAATTGTTTTAAAAAATGATTTTACTTTTCATCAAGATTTTTCTATGAAACTAAGAAATCTGAAGGCAATAACTTCTGTGGGGTCTTTCTACATTAAATTCCTCTTAAAAGTAAGACAAAAAAAATCATCAAATAAGTGGTTGAGAAAATTATCTCTGCACAATATAGACTCTTTCTTTTCGTTCAATTACACATATCAGATTAAAATTTCGCTCAACTCTCTTATTTATATAAAATTGATTTTATATATAAAAATATCAAATTAGTTATAGCATATTCATAATAGATTATGTAAAGAACAAACTCATGACAAAGCAATTTAAAATATTGTTAGTGAGTTAGAAGTAAATAAGTAAATTGATTAAAAAAAAATTTTAAATCAAACATGTTTATCTCTTAAATTTAATTTATTTCAGATTTACATTTTTAACTAAACAATTTTTATGTTACCTTATTTTCATTTCATTTTCTCTTTCACACTCCCAATTCATTTTCTTTGTTCTCTTCTGACAAAAAAGGAGATAGTTAAAAAATTGATTAATATTTTTAATTTTAAAATAATTTCTAAAAGAAAATATTCTTTTATACAATAAGGATTCAACTATACAAGTATAATACAGTGTTAGTAACATTATGTAAAATATTTATTTTATTGATTTAACTATTATAGTTTTGTCTTATATCAGTATAATTATTCATCTTCAATTTTATTAAAATTAAACAATTAGTATACAATGATAAAAACCATTCATATTTTAGAATAGAAATATACATTTTCGTTCATATAAACGAGATATGTAATATAAAAAATTATA
>Ga0214545_1002761_pt1 | contig 33784 bp, 13 predicted proteins | sample CNSS4metaG_FD_160064 | JGI IMG/M metagenome (GOLD analysis project Ga0214545, IMG submission 160064) | Root nodule microbial communities from cowpea collected in UCLA plant growth center, Los Angeles, California, USA - CNSS4 | ecosystem: Host-associated > Plants > Roots > Nodule | place: USA...
CAAGCACATCCCAGACCCCTATTGGACTTAGTCCTTCAAGCCCAAACATCACACCACATGCATATACAACCTAACCTTGGTATGAACAGCCAAAACACACTCACAAGCACATAGAAACATAGTAATTTGCATAAACTCGCTTAAGCTAGGGACCTCTCACCCAAGCTAGACCCTCAGTCTCGCTTAGGCTAATCCACCTCGCCTGAGCGAGTTTAAATCAACAACAACAGCACGATATCTCGCTTAGGCGAGATCCCCTTGCCTAAGCGAGATCGTCTCTCGCCCAAACACCCATTTCAATCTCGCCTGGGCTAAAATACAAGCAAAGCACCACACATGACCACGACATCTCGCTTAGGCGAGGCCATCTCGCCTGGGCGAGACCCTGGTTCGCTCAAAAACCATAAACTCCTCGCCTGGACGAGAAGTCGCGCTCAACACGCGCAACTTCATCACAACCTCGCTTAGGTGAGTGTCTCTCGCCTGAGCGAGAAGCAAGTCGCTCAACTCTAATACTGGGTTGCCTAGGCGAGTTAGGCGAACCAACACCCAATACAAGACCCTGCAACTCTCGCCTAGGCGAGAAGGAGTCGCTTGGGCGAAACCTGCAGAGTTTCGCCACTGCTAGCGCACCAAACACCCATTTGCATTCCAATTCATACCAGTTTACTTTACCCATATTCTAACAACACATATGCACAATTTAAACTACATTTGATTCCCAAAATGCCAAGTACACACAGTTACATCATATCCAATGCATAATCCCAGTATATTCATACATTTGGGTCAAAATTCCAATACAACAGCACCACACCCAATACCCCCAAAATTCATCTCATATTCAACACGAATTCCATCACACAAAAATCAGCACACTCAACAAGTATGACCTAAAGCATACAATTTCGGGTTCAGCTCCCCTAACTTGGAATGTGTGATCAAAAATTGTGAAGACAGGACCCCTTGATTCACAATTTCCCTCTTGCTTCAGCCCTAGCAACCCAACTCAACCTCTCACTCTCCAATTGCGTTCTCCTCTCAAGCTGCCACAGAACAATTTCAGAAAACCTTCTTTTTACCTAAACTTTGCCTTTTATAGGTGTCTTAAAAATGGGTTTTAAAAATAAAACGAAATTGGGCTTTATTATGGTTTTCCCAACCCTCTAATGGGTTTCCACATTCATACCACAGTTGATAGTTAGCAAAAATAAAGCTTACTCTATGCCCATCAAGGTTTAAACCCGTGACCTTCCACTCATAGGGTCAAAGCACAACCACTATGTCAATTCACATTTGGTGATAACCATTAAAATCTTATGATTATACTATCACTCACCATTCACAATTCCATTACCAAAACAAAATAATTAATAAACCATACAACACATAATTGGCATACATAGGACTCGAACACAAGTCCTCTTACACAATCAAAGTACTCTCAACCACATGAGCTAGCACTTTTCCACGTCACACCAAACAACAATTAATGCCATAAAGGCTCTTTCAACTCGCATTTATTAATTAATTAATTATTTAATTAACTAATTTCACGGGTCTTACACAAAGTGTATAACTTCTCATTATACCGAAGATATAAAGATGATCACGTATTGTGCCCAAGTCATGACGTACTTGATTAAGACAACGAACACAAGGACAAAAATATGTCCCATTAACAAAGATTGCGTGTTCTTGAGCATAATGCAAAATGTTAGAAACCCCATTTTCATACTCTTCTCTGATGTGCCGCTCCTTCATCCAGCTTTGATCCATACTATTTTCGTAAAAAACTCCATTAATCTCAAACTTTTAATTCTCACAGGGTAAGGCCTTACCCATTTGAAAAAATTATTTTTCATAATTTCCTAGCACGTATACGAAGAAGTCAAACATTATAAATTTGACAAAATTTTGACAGCATTTCGCATTGGTATCTGAAGTACACGAAATGAAACAGATCAATCATGATCACAATCAAGTATGCTTCCAAAGAACAACACAAATTGCCTCAATCGAAATTTTATCAAATTTATGCATAAACCTCAATATACACGTTATAACCAATTATGAAAAATATTTTTTTTAAACTGTCTGATCGGACAATTCAAGATTTAATACAAACAATTAAAAATTTAATCATTTGTACTAGATCTCAAATGGGAACTAAGGTTCGCTTAAAATTGTGAACTAAAATTATAATAAATCTTCACATATAAAATAACAATGCAATAATAATATTAAAAAATAATTAAAAATTAAAATTATTTTAACATGCAACAAATCTAATAATAAATATAAATTTTATTCCAAATTTATCAACTAAATTTATCAACTATCATAAAATTTCAAATAAAAAAATTAAGCCAAAAAAAATCAACAAAATACATTAAAATTATTTTAACACGCAATCATCTTATAATAATTCTAAATTTTATTCCAAATTTATCAAAAATCATAATTTTCCTAATAAAAACAATAAGCCAGAAAAAATACAAAATAAATGCATACATGAACTAGAGGAAAATGAAAAACTAACCTCTTGTAGCAAAAACAAGGATACAAATGGAGGAGGGTGGGCTGCCAGCAAACAAAGCTTCACGGTGCAAAAAGGAAGAAAACTCTGCATTTATGTGAAATTGAGACCAAAACGAAATCCAATCGGTTCAAAAATCTTAAATCATTGCACAAATCAAAACCCAACAAGTTTCATGGTGGAAAACTCACATGCGGAGGTCGCGCTGGCCGGCGGTACGCGAAGGAGAGCTCTTGGAGAAAAGAAACAATGACGTCTCACGTTGCTGGTCTGCAATATATCAAGCGGGACGTTGATTCTGAGACTACCCGACGTTAAGTGACGTCAGATAAGTCAAATAACAGACGTCGAGTGACGTTGGGCGCGTGGGAGACCGACGTACGCTGGAGTGACGTTGGGTCCGTGAGAAACCAACGTTAAAGGAAGTCGGAGTAGTGGTGTACAAACGTTAAAATTGACACTTTATTTACAAAAATACCATCAGTTATTTTTTACGTTTGTTTTCTCTTCGACAAACATTAACTAGATGACGTTATAAGAACTTTTTGTGTTAATGTTATTTTTTCACAAGTTTTTTGAATTTTAAATTTCTAATTCAAACGTTATTATCATATTTTTACGGTTCTTTTGACTTCAAATTTCAAATTCAAATTTTATTGAATTTCAAATTTAGCAATATGAATGTTTATTTAGAAAAATATTAAAATTGAATACTTACTTTTATATTTTTAAAAGTTTAAAGAATTTATAATTTTTACTTTTTGACGATATACTTATGTTATTGAATTTATCAATATTTTAAATTTGACATAAATGTTTTTCAATTTTGAATGAAAGATTATTTTTGTGTTATATTATATTTTAATTATTATTATTATTATAATATTAGTATTATTATGTTATTATATTATTAAATATTGTTATGTATTATGAAATATTATTATTTTATTAAGAACCACCAAATCTTTTGAACATTTTTATTTTTAGATTTTATTCCAATTTTAAAAGCGAATTTTTTTCAGACCTTAAAAATATGTAAAAGTTTGTTCAGAATCATTAAAAAGTTCATTTAAAATCCTAAGTTTTTCTATAGTTTTCTTTCTTTTTGTTTTAATTTCAAATTTAAACTTGGTTACCACACTTTTACATTTTACAGTATTTTATGATTTTAAATTTCAAATTCAAACTTGATATAATATATTTTAAAGTTCAAAATTTTCATAGCATTACTTTGGTTATTTTATTATTTAGTTTATTAATAATTTTATTATTAAATTATTATTTTATGTCATATTCTAAATTTCATTATTAATATATTAATAATATTGTTATTATATTACTAAAATTATTATGTATTATAATATATTATTATATTATCAAGAACGGTAAAATCCTTTGAATTCTTATGTTTCTAGAATTTAATCTAATTTTAAATGAGAATTTCTTAAGGGTTGAAAATATGGAAAGTTGTATAGAGATATGGAAAGAACCCATTAAAAATGTTTCATCTTACAGTTTTTTAATTTGAATTTCAAATGCAAACTTTCTTAACAAAATTTTACGATTTAAAAATTTTGAATTCAAATTTGTTCCATATATATTTTGAATTTCAAACTTTTCATCTTGTTGAAAATATAATTATTTTAAAATAAAATTGAAATTAGAATCTTTACTTATTTTTATATCTTTAAAAGTTTAAAAAGTTTATAATTTTTATTTTAATTGATATTTTATGTTATTGAAATTATTTATTATTTAAATTTAACTTAATTGTATTACAATTTTAAATGAAATATTATTTCCAATATTTTATTATTTAGTTATTTATACTCTATTAATGATGTTATTTTCAATTATTTATTTATTGTTTTATATCATATTCTACCTTTTATTGTTATTATAATAGTAATATTTTGTTACTATATTATTAAATATCATTACTTATTATAATCTAGTAGTATATTACTAAGGTCAAATATTTTGAATTATTTTGTTTCCATTTTCATCCTAAATGCGAACTCTATTGAAAGGTTGAAACTATGTCAAAGTAGTTTTGAGACATAAAAAATCCATTAAAAATGCTTCATTTTAAAGTTTTTTTTATTTTTTTATTTTGAATTTCAAATACAAACTTTGTTATCACATTTTTAGAGGATTTTGTGATTTGGAATTTCAAATTCAAATTATGTTATCACACATTTTAGATTTCAAATTTTCGGTATCGTTGATGATATAAATATTAAGTTTAAAAAAATGATTGAAATTGAATCAATTAGTTAACTTTTATATGTGAAATTTTAAAGAATTAGTAATTTTTACTTTTTAATAATACACTTTTATATATATATATATATATATATATATATATATATATATATATATATATATATATATATATTATTAAAATTATTTTTTAAATTATTATTTAAATTTAACATAAGTATATTGTAATTATAAATTAATTATTACTTTAATATTCTTTTATTTAGTTTATTAATAATGTCATTATTTAATTATTTATTTATTATTTTATATGATATTTGTGAGATCCAGGAAATTCATAAAAATTAATAATTAAAAGAATATAAGAGAGGAAGGGTTGATACTACCTTAGGAGAGTTCTTTAATAAATCCTAAACAAGAAACAATGTAAACCTAAGTGGTTTAGAGCTCTTAATTAGGTTGAAGGGACTTGGGTTCAAGTCTTGAGCATGTCATTAGTAAATGTATTTAAATTTGTTGTATTTTGCTATTATATTGTGAATGCGGGGGCATGGTTTAAGCTTGGTGGGTTGAAGGGTGCAAGTTTGAACCTTGGTTGGTATAAGTTATATTTTTTTATGCTTAATGTTTTGCTAAAGACGGAAAAGCTAGAAACTCTAGAGATCCTCTAAGAAAACGTAGAGGCAGCTGTTGGGGAAGTAAAAACACTAGTTAATAGCCACAGACCTTTGCTATTAATTAAATTTCGTTTTGGTATTTTATTTATTTACTTTTGGGGCTAGAAATTGAGAAAATTGAGAGGGAGAAAAGAGTGAGTGAGAAAGCAAATAGTCTTAGTGTGTGGCAGTAAGGGAAGGCAGAGAGAAACAAAAATTTCAATTTAAGGAGAGAAAGGGGGGTACTGGAAAAGGAGTTTTCGAGTGGGAGCAAGCATTGAAGCTTCGGGGACGAGAAAAGATCATTGGGAAGGCACTAGGAGCAAGGAAACCGGGTAAGGGGAGCTGTTCATATGTGTTATTGTATTTTTTCTCTGTTCTAGAATGCCTCTGTGGTTTGATAATTGTGTTTTACCCATTTCGCGTTCAAACTCGTAAGTTCTAGGCAAAAATTTCCAGAACCGCCTGGCGGCTAAGAGTGCTCTGCCAGGCGACACAACATCTTTTAGCGTTTTCTGGGTTTTGTGATGAACCGCCTGGCGGCCTTGGAGGACCCGCCAGGCGGTGCACACTGGGACTGCGTAAATTGACGTGTTTTTGGATGTTTTTGTGATATGGGTAAACTGATACACTTATATAATGTTGGTGATACTTTCATTAACGTGATTGGATGATGAGTAGCAGGTGTGTAGAAATCTGATAATTATAGGGTTGAGTACATACTCGTAAATCTTTATGGGTTATATGCGATTGCTATAGGTGATGTATGGAATGGGCAATATGTTAATAATAAGCATCAACCAATTGGTATGGAATTGATCTGTGTGTATTAAATGTATGAATACCTGTGACTGAATCCACGAGGAGAAGATGAATTGGGAAAATTGGGAATAATAACTTTCTGCAGACATGAAGGAACCTAACTGGTTCTGGAATTACTGAAACGCCGCCCGGCGGTACCTGATATACCGCCAGGCGATCCCGGGCTGCCAGTAGCGTTTTGGCATGTCCAGTGGGTGGTGTGCACAAAGGGGAATCAAAGATTTAAGTGATGGGTGTTAGGATAATTGTTAGTATAAAAGGAGGGTACTTGTGTGATGTTAGAATTATCAAAATGGGTTTGGGATTATGTATGAACTCTAGTTAAGGAGGCATGAGAGAAACTTGGGATGAGTATTTTTGTATGATACATTTGGTGTGGCTACACGGGTGTCTTGATTACTGGCATGAAAAGGTGTTTAGCTGAAGTGGTTGTTATTTAAACTGTCAAGGTGACATATTAGTATTTAGGAAGAATGTGTGCTTAAACTCCAACTCTTAAACACATGAGTGCTTGCCTTGATTGTTTGTTGATGATTCGATGACTTGAGGTGTTACATATATACTTGTATTTGAGGAATATGAATGTATGATTGTATGAATCGGGATGTGAGATTTAATGGTTGAATGTGCATGAAAAATCGTGTAAGTGTATAAACCAGTAGGGGAGTGCCTTTACTGGTGTGGCGCCCGGTGATGGGAGAAGCCTCGCCAGGCGGTAAGCCACGTAATAGAGAGGAGTGTGAGGACAGGCGCCCGGCGGTAGAAAAACACCGCCAGGCGGCCTGGAGCGTATTCGCCTAGCGGCTCATGGAGAGGCGCCAGGCGGAAGTGCAGTGGCAGGGGTCCTTTGCAGATGGATTTGCATGGACGTTTTCTTTCCTTTTCCTTGGTAGCTTGGTCAGGGATATGCTGGATTTGGTTACGAGCGAGGAGGTTCGTAACGGAGTTGTGAGATGCGTGATTGATGCGGGCGGGGAGGTCCGTATCGGTGTACTCTTGTGTGGGGAAACGAGCGGGTAGGTTCGTATGTTCCGAGCTCACACCTGAGGCTACTATGGGCAGGGAGGTTCATAGTAGGTATTAACGCATGTTGGACTACGAGCGGGCAGGTTCGTAGAGTTGGACTACGGGCGGGGAGGTCCGTAGAGTTGGACCACGAGCGGGTAGGTTCGTGGGAGCATGATAATCCCTAAGGACCAAGGTTGTGGTTGGATTTTCTCTCATATAGGTTATGAGATTGGAAATATATGGTGGTAACAAGTGTACCAACTAAATGAATTAAGTTAGATTGGGTAAGGGACGCTTTATTTTATCTTATGATTTTATTGTGTTCTTTTCAGCTCACCCTTTCTTGTTTGTGTTTGTGTTTGGCGATGATCACGTGACTTGTTACGTGGGAGCATACGTGAATTCAGGTGATCATGCTGATGCTTAGCGACAGAGCGGGGCTACTGATGGGGGATTTTCATTATGCCATGTTTTCTACATTTTGTAATAGACATTTTGATGTTTTATCCATTATGAACTTGTAATAAAGATGAGATAGTATGAATGGATTATAACGAGACAAGTTTTGAATTTTCTACGCTTGGAAACTTATTATAATGTTTGAATTTCTATGGTATATTTTGTGAAAATAAATTTTATCTAGTAATATCCATCTGGGATGTTACAATATTTAGTATGTTATTATGTTATTTAAAAATATTATTACCTATTATGATATATTATTATATTGTTAAGAACTGTCAAATTTTTTGAATTCTTTAGTTTTCAGATTTTGTTCTCACCTTAAATGTGAACTCTTTTGACAGGTTAAAAATATGTGAAAGTTATTCATGAAAATTAAAATGGTTTATTAAAAAAAGCTTTATTTTTTTACAATTTGTTTAGATTTTTATTTTCAAATTCAAACCGTGTTATCATACTTTTAAAGCTTTTTACAATTTAAAAAAATTCAAATTTTGTTACCATATATTTTAGTTATTTTTATTTTATTTAATATCTTTTTTTTTGTTAAAAACACTACTAATGACATGTGTCAATAATTTTTTTTTCTCCCTCTTTTGTTCCATTTATAGATTTATTTGTTACCATATATTGGGCTAAGTTTTCTTTAATATTTTTCTTTAGACTAATGTTATCGAAATGTGTCGATAGTTGCTTTTTTCTCCCTCTTTTGTTTTATTTATAGATTATAAATAGATAGATATGGATTTGAAAATAATATTTTATTGTTAGGCCAAAACTATATTAATAAAATAGTGAAAAAGTTATAAACTACAAACAAAACATAGTTTTTGGGAAATGAAAAAAGAAGTTAAATGTTAGATTTAAGGTCATGAGCTCGTCATGGGATAATAATGTGGGTCGAGCTGACCTGTTTAGACCATCTTTCTTGCAAAATGTAAGCTAAGCTATCCTGCAACGCTATTGTTGAAAAGCATGCTGATTGTTGTAGTTCGCCACACATACATGATGGCATGAGGGCTCATAAGTTGCCCCGTATTTTAAAACCTTGATATTTTCATTTTAACACATTTGAATACATTTTGGAAGAATAGTTGACCATTAATGGATCACTGCTCACCAAAACATTATCTTATGAGCTGCTTTGATATGTGTACGTTTTTAAGTATAAGAAATTTCCATACATTGATTTTGTCAAAACCATATTTCTATGCAGAGAGGCAAAATTTGACAATGTTAACATAGGTTTATGCAGAATATTAGACATCCCTTGCACAACAAATTTAAAAAAAGTTGTTCATCTTTTATCTTACGTAACAAAGTGAAAGAAGACATTGTATAACATCCTACCTGAATATTACGGACTTTAAAAAAATAGAATAAAATAATATTAAAACCTAATTTAATATAACTGTAATTTCCCAAAATACGAAAAATTTAAAACTTTCATTCATCATAAAATAAACTTTAAAACCATAATTATAAACTTCATTACAATCATCAAAGTCTAGTAATATAAAATATTACAATTTATTTAGAAACATAAAACATAAAACTTAGAAAACTCTTTTCTCCCATACTAGCCCCGTTCCGATTCTATGCCTCACCAGATCCACATGCAACATCATCTACTCCTGTGTACCGCATACACGATCATCGCCAAACACAAGCAGATAGGGTGAGCTAGCAATTAAGCGATCATATATATATATATATATATATATATATATATATATAACATATATATACATACAAACACACCAAAGGAATTCCATCCTTTTGATTCCATATCACATGGCCACCACCATGTTACCCGTGTTCTACGTCTTCTGATGAGTACCTCAAGACGTCTTGCTGCAACACCTACCAGCAACAACTGGTAGAGCACGTGTGAGACACCATGCTACAGACCACACTCCATAACGCCAGGTGGAGTTCCCAATATGAATAACATTCATAACGCCCCAAGACTACCAAACTCGTTCGTCTCATACCAAGGAGGGCAATCTATCTGAACTCGTCGTACGCGTCATAACACGCACACTCAAACCGGCAACACTCGTCAACCCGAGCCATAACTCAAGAGTTCCTCATGTTCATCCGTCATCCCGAGCCACAACTCAAGAGATGTATTCTGAGCCACAACTCAAGGAATGTCACGTGCTTAACCCCTATCCCAAGCCACAACTCAAGGGATACATTTCGCGCCCCAACTCAAGGAACCTAGTAAGCCGACATTCGAGGTATCACCAAAGCTTTGTAGATCACGCATATCCAAAGCAAACAAAGCTTATGCCTTTGAATCATCGCATGGCGCTGCTCCGGAGTCGCCATGCGAAACTCGCTTCCAGACCGCTTAATGGGGGACACGTGCCGCCAGGTGCCAAGCACCTCTGATGCTACTCATTCTACAAGTATCTCCTAGTGGGACAACCCTTACCGCCAAGCGCCACCCGTCTCAATACTCTATTGGTTTTTTTAGATATTGCCTGGCGGTCAAACACCACCGCCAGGCACTACACTAGTACTTGCGCAATACTAGTTTTTAAGCACCTAGAACAAAATAAAATCAATCCTACTCTTATAATTATGCATATCCACAATCAGGTATTGAAGTAAATCAAACTATGTTTAGAGGTGTGATAGGGTCTCTATTATATCTTACTGCAAATAGACCATATATTATGCAATTTGTATGTGTTTGTGCTAGATTTCAAGCCAGTCCTAAAGAATTACATCTTATAGCAGTAAAAAAAATTTAAAATATCTTAAAGGAACTATATCTTTTGGACTTTGGTATCCCTCTAGAGCATCGCTTAGTCTAATAGGGTACTCTGATGTTGATTATGGTGGTTGTAAAATAGATAGAAAAGTACCAGTGGTACTTGTCACCTCTTAGGAAGCTCATTAGTTTCTTGGTACTCCAAGAAACAAGCCTATGTGGCTTTATCAACTAAAAAGATTGAATACACAACTGCTGGAAATTGTTGTGCTCAAATTCTCTAGATGAAACAACAATTAGAAGATTATAATATTTTTCTAAATCATATACCTATGAAATGTGACAATACCAATGCTATTAATTTAATAAAAAATCCTATAATGCACTAAAAAACACATAAAAATTAGACATCCTTTTTTAAGGATCACATAAGTAAGTGCAACTGTGAGATAGAATATGTATATACGAGCATCAATTAGTTGATATTTTTACCAAACCTTTAGCCAAAGATAGATTTTATGAACTTAGAGAGATTTGGGAATTTTAGAAGTGTCTTAAAAAATGCACCAAACTGAACAAAAATGCACAAATTCGAATTTTATAAAAATTTTAAAAATCAACATAAATAATCGATTACCAGGTCATCTTCATGTTTCTGGGTTCTCAAACTATGAGCAAATAATCGATTACCACTTACGATAATCGATTATCCACTTCTCTGCACATTTCATTTTCCAGATTATGAGCAGATAATCGATTATCACTTAGATCGATTAGAGAAGTCAATACTAGGATCTCCAATTTAGAAACAAGATTTGATGAATTCACTCATACTAATGATGATGATGATGATGACATGAGTGCAAAATTTTAGGGGGAGGTAGTTGTTCAATTTATTGTTATTGCTTCTTATGTTATGAACTTTTCTTTAAATAACAATTCTCTATGTCATATTTGTCTTGTGTGCTCTTTAACTCTAATTCTTATATGATTAAGGGGGAGTATCTTTCATGAACCCTTTTTATCTTTTTATCAAAATAAGGGGAGAAAAAGTTTAAAGGGTTTTTTAACTATTAATATTTTTTCCTATAAGTTGTTTAAATGCAGGAATTACAAAAACTTTAAACATATATTTGATCATCATTAAAAAAGGGGAGATGTTGACAAAAGAAGAAGATTGATTTAAAAGATTTTGATGATGATAAAGATTGAAGAAAATACTTGAAGATATTGAAGACAATACATTTTATATTTAAAGTTCTTATTGTAATAGGCTTAACTTTCTTTAGTTAGGTGTAAGATTGTTAGAACAACAGCCAGCTCCCAACTCCTCTAAGAAAAACTTATTTGCAAAAATCAGTGTGGTAATCGATTACCAACTTATGATAATCGATTACCAACTTGAAACTTTTATTTTTTTGAAAATCCACTTAAGATAATCGATTACCACGAATGATAACCGATTATCACTGGCAGTTATAACTTGGCTCTTCAAAAAAGACTCAATATAATCGATTACCATTTTTGGTAATCGATTCCCACTTGTAGTTATAAAATTATTTGTTCAAAAATGTACATGAGATAATCGATTGCCATTTTGGGTAATCGATTACCACTGCAAAACTTTATTTTCGAAAACCACTAGAATAATCGATTATCTTAAGTGGTAATCGATTATCCTGGGCAGTTTCAGCTCAACTCTTCATTTCTAACTTAGCTTTCAAAAACCTCTTTAAAAAGAACTCAGTTTCCAAATACCAATTTGTCTGCCGGTTCATGGTATCCATTCTCCACTATATCCCGTATGTTTTAGGATGCCAAAAGGGTCTTCATTTGTAGATACCAATTATCATAATTGATTTTCTTCGACAATTGTGGTATGGTCATACCATTAACAACTTTTGTCATATCTCTTTTTTCTCCAAAGCACTCAAGTGAACACTATTTTCCTCACACTGTTTCATACACACACACACACACTTTTTCTCTCACTCGGTACTCAAAGCATAAAAGCTTTAATACCACTTTGTTAAATTAAACTCACGCACATGAGAAGACAAATGAGACGAGACGCACACTAGAAAACCAATTGTGCAATTCACTGTGTGGTCTTTTATTGATATGAAACAGGCCTTTTAAATAGCCATATACAATGCAACACATTAACTAATCCTTTAATAATTAGCCATGAATATAGCCCAAAATAATGGAAAGAAATCACTACAACTATTTTAGGAACCCAGCAAAAAACCAAACTAACTAAATTTGTTAAATAAAATACTACAACAAATTAAAACTATAAACTACTCTATCTATTGTAAAAAGCCTTATTAGCTAAGTGGAAATGGAGATTAAGTATGGATGAACAAGGATTATGGAAAGATATATTAGAATCAAAGTATAGATCTTGGAGAAATTTAAATGGATATTTCAAAAAACAATATGCGTCTTTGTGGTGGAAAGATTTAAGTGAAGTAAGTGGTGAAGGTCAAGAAGGAAGATGGTTTGATCAAAATATTGAGTGAAAAGTTAGATTAGGAACTAAGATCAAGTTTTGGGAGGACACGTGGGTAGGAGATATCCCATTAAATGTTAGATTCCCTAGGCTACATGCTAACTCTAATAATAGAGAACAAACATTAGTTGAGTTAAGGAATTAGATTAGTAATAATTGGGACTGGAAATTGAGTTGGAGGAGAGAATTGTTTGAATGGGAAAAACCCCAACTAATAGAATTCATGAATACATTAACACACCTCATTACACAGAGAAGGTGATACATGGGTTTGGAAAGATATGGAAGGGGAGAAGTATATAGTTAAATTTGCTTATGCAAAATTGCATAACACATGTATTTAGGAACAGTCTAATATGTTTAAGTTATTTTGGAGTATAAAAGCCCTCCGATCTGCACAATATTTTGCTTGGAGGGTAATCTTAAATAGGGTGGCAACAAAGGATAATCATAGGAGGAGAGGAACAACATTACAAGACACCTTTTTTGCGTTAAGTGGGTTAGAGGAGGAAACTGTAAGCCACTTATTTTTTACATGTAACATTGCCAACAAGGTATGGAATATGTGCAATAGATGGGTAGGTGTAAGCACTACACACCATAATCATTCGTGTGTTCATTTCCAAAATTTTTCCATGTTGCATTTTAACAACAAGGGGAACAATCTATGGAAGGGATTATGGATTTCTATCATATGGAACACTTGGAGTCATAGGAATAGAGTTGTTTTTAGGAAAGAAAAAGTTGATGTAGAAGAAATTTTCACTATGGCACAATTGAGAGTGTGGACATGGATAAAACACAAATCTCCTATTGTGAAGTTCTCGTACGTAGAATGGCTTCAATGTCCAATTGAGTGCATTAGATCTGTCTCATAGGCAACATAAATAGGTATACCATAAGCATATGGGGGTATCTTAGTAAGGGAGAGGTAGACTAACCTGTAATAGGAAGAGAGGGAATGATATATAATATATGAGAAATATTTGTGTGTTTGTATCTAACTTTTTGTGTAGGTGCTTGAAGCAAACATTGTGGAAAACAAAGTTCTATACGCACTACGAAGGTGTACAAAATAGTTCTGAAAGCTACAATGGGAAAGGGAGTTGAATTGTGGTGAAAAATCTTATGTGAGAAATAGAGCAATACTCTAATATGTGTTGGATAAATGTTGTCACATGTTTTTGTTGCGGTTCTTTGTTGTTTAGTGCACTCTTCTACATAGAACTTAGATTGTCTTTTTTAATATTTTTCTGCAATATGCAGGGTTGGGTTGATTTATTTCTTAGTTGATGTGTATGTTGGCAATATGTGAGGTTAGGTAGATTTTTTAGTTGATGCGTAGATTTGACAGAGAGATGTATTCTTGCGGCTCTTTATCTGTTTCCCTTTTGTAAATATCATGTATAAGGGTTGGAGTACCCCAAATACTCCATTATATATATTTATAATTTTATTTGCTGATAAAAAAACCTCTATCTATTGTAAATTACGTAAAATAAAAACAACCTAATCTATTTAAAGATTGTCTAACATTTAACACACACATCATGCTCATTTCAAATAATTCAATAATGTCCTGGTTCAACTATCCTCTATAGGAAAATTGATGACACTTGCAACACGAATCTTCACAATAATATATCCAAAAACTACCCTAGTTCGTCAAAGAACCTCCCTAAGCCAAACTAGGGTCATATCGCTTCCTCCCTAAGGCTAGCTAGACAAAACCTAACAAGAAAAACCTATAACCAATCTTGGAAGTTTAGCTTATTTTGACATCTTCCATTGTGAAGCTTGAGTTGTTAATGCCTTGCTTTCCATCGCATGTTTGAAGTGGAGAAAGGAATTGAAAAGACAAAATAATTATAGAATATAACTTTGAAATAAGAAGAATAAGGATGGATGTTGACATTATAACTCACCATTTAAGTAAGCTTCATCTATATAAAATAAATAAACGAGTAGGTATTGAAGTTTTGAAAAATCAATATTTGTTGATTCGTTGCATTTGCTTGTAATTTCTCACGATGTCAAACAACTAACCAGGACTAAGACGATGTGACTATATCTAAGTGCCTTGTGATTGTAACTTAGAACCTTGATGAATACAAATAGATAAACACTCTTCTGTACTTAAAATAAATCATAAGTTCATAACCATTAGTCTCACATAACACTACAGAAAATGAACTAATAACAGTTCAGGTTTATGTCTTTATCAATCTTTTTGAGATATTATTACATTGTAAGCTTTTCAAGTGTATAATACGAACCAAATAGTACCACATAATTATTACTTTATTTAAATTTCTACCTTATGTAGAATGAGATGAGCACCATATTGGGGTTGAAGAGTAAGGCCAGCAGTTGGAGCATGAGTATAGGTTGGAGAGAGTTCAAATGAGAAGCGTTGTAAAATCATTGACAAAGCAATCTTTACTTCTAACAAGGAGAAGTTTTGTCCAATGCATATCCTAGGACCCCATCCAAAGGGAAATAATGCAACTCTACCATTTGCGGCTTTTAGAACTCCTTCAGCAAATCTCTCAGGTTTGAACTCCTTAACATCATCACCCCAAAGCTCACTATCATGGTGAACTAAAACTATTGGCACGAAAACTTGAACTCCAGCAGGTAATGATAGATTTCCAAGTTTCACGTCTTTACGAGCATTTCGAAAAAAACTAACAACTGGTGAGTACAGCCTTAAAACCTCATTCAATATCATGGTAACCTGTTGCAAAAACATTCATAGTAATTACTCAGACCATGATTTTCAATATCAAGATGATAATACAAACTTACAATCTTAAGGTGGTTCAGTCCATCAAAATCTGGTTTCCGATTGCTAAAAACTTGTAAGACTTCCTCCCTTGCACGTGTTTGCCAATCAGGGTACATACTCAATAGTACCATTGTCCAAACAAGCAAGGATGAAGTAGTCTCATGCCCTGCAAAGTAGAATAGCTTGCATTCCGCAATAACATCTTCATTATTCATTCCAATATTCTTTTTGTTTCCCTGTTCTTGAATTTCCTTGTGATTTGACTCAAGAAGTATACCTAGCAAGTCATTTTTAGTGGCTTCACCCGTCTTTAGTGCCTCCATTCTGTTGTTAATTATATTTGTAAGTGAAGCTTTTATTTCCCTGTCAATTGCCTTCATTCTTCTATGGGTAGCAGTGGGTACAAACCTACAAGTGAACATAACCAATCCCATATTAATCATTATCTGAAGAGAATTGTCTTTTCTATATCAACTATATATTACTAATAATGTTTTTTCAATGATAAACATGGTTTGATTTTCCAAATTGAAATAGCGAGATATCACACAATCATGTCACAATATTTGGTAAAATGGTTGTTGTAAACAAGTTTCTTTGATTCTTAATGATAAGTAGTTTCCCAATCACAATGTCTTTACTAAAGTAATGCAAGTTTGGTTTAGTTAAATATAGCTCATCCAAAAAGCTTTATCACTTAACTTTGTCAAGTAATCAAATATACATATTAGTCTTACCTCCATCCAGGGATGTAAACTTTCAACAGAATTTGCACTGTAAGTTCAGTTTGCTCGTTTAGAAGTTGAAATATTTTTCGTCCTTCTTCATAACTGCTTCCAAATGCTGTTCGAGAAATAGCATCACTAGCCAAATTATGAAGAAAAGGCCACACATCTATTTCACTTGATACATCTGAAGACAACATTTCCTCCCATTTGCTAATCAGATCATCACAACATTTGATGAACAGTGGGAACATATTCTGACATGATAAAAAAATAACGAAGTTTTAAAATTTTCCATGTCAATTCAGATAGGCAAATATTCAAACTTCACATCCTGTCATTTGTATACCAAGAAATGTTATTTGCAGTACAAGTAGCGATGTTTTTCTCTCATTTTCTAAAGGCACGTTAGTCAATATATAAGATCTATATCTAGTAATAAGAAACTAACCTTCAACTTCTCTAAATTGAAAGCAGGATTGATTATTTTTCTGTTCTTACTCCACCTTTCTCCCTCATAGCTTACAAGACCAGGAGCTATGAACCTGACTTGTGGATGCATATGAATCTTTCCAAAGTCATGCATCTTGTTTAATACATCCTTGATTAACTCAGGATCAGTGAGGGTTAGCCTTGGTATTGGTCCAAACCAAGTAAAAGAATTTTTGCCTACATATCATCAACAAACAATATGAATAAGGCTTAAATTAAATATGAAACAGGAAGAAAAAAGAATGCAAGAGAATAGGTAACTTTCTGGTAGCTATTTGAGTTTGACATGAAGTGCAAATCATGATAACTTTTAGCACACACTAAGAACTAAAGTTGGCAAGCAAGTTATCTATGAAAATAGACACAAATCATGATAATTTTTAGCACACAGCGCTAAAGTAAGTCAAGCAAGTTATCTATGAAAGTAGACACTTTTAGAATCCGTGCCTATATTTCCTGATTTTGGTCAGGGGATTACTCCATGTAAGCTGTGTCACAATTTTGTCCTAGGGAATAGCCCACTTTGCTTTTACTAATATCAATATATTTTGGTGGCGTAAAATGATTTTGGGTTGCAAGTGCTAGGAACACATTGGTCTACGCATTGCATATGTTCTTCTTTATATGTACATTTTTAATCAAAATTCATTTCACCGGTGTACTTTAATCAAGGGTTGATTTTTCCACTCATCTTCCCCAGCCCACCTATAAAATTCTCTAGAGTAGGAAATTGTTAAAAGCCATGCTTGTGGGGAAGCTATCCTGCTTTTCAAACTAGCATGGAATAGACAGGAAGATACTTACTTAGTTCACATTATAGCAAAGTTAGGGGATGATGTTACTTCATCCTTTACTTCCAGGGTGCGAGCAGGAAGTTTGGTATTAGCTTTGATCTAGGAACAGAGGAGGTACTTTATTGATGCTGCATTTTGCTTATACAGAAAACTTCTCAATTATTATTAATTTATAGCAGCAGGAATAACAAAAAAATCTTATCTCATCATATGGGATTGGCTACATGGATTAATCAATACTATCTAACTTAATGCCTCACAGATTTTCTGATGGTGATCCTTTAATTACTATAGTGTCATACTTTTTCAGGACTAGAAAAAATAAGATAACAGGTATTCCAGTACTGTAGTCTTATGGCAGAGTTGTCTTCCTAGCAAGTAATTTGATGCCAGACATTTATCATGGACTTAAATTCGAAACTAATATCTTTGCACATGCTAGAATAAGGCTGCATAAAATGATTCTCTGTAGTAGCATCGCAGGTACTAATTTTAAAAGTAGTGAAATCTCCGTAGTAACATCATCTTCAATACCTGATCTACCTGTTAAGCTATCCAAATCAAATCCGTGACATGCTAATATGTGAGTAAAATAGAAAAAAAAAACACCTGCTCTACCTGCATGCAAAGCTAACCAAATCTAATCACTGAGATGTTAAATCTGCGAGAAGGAGTAACTAACATCTTCTCTACCTGCATGCAACGCTATCCAAATCTAATCCCTGAGATGTTAATCTGCCAATAGGAACAAAAAGACACCTGTTCTACCTTCATGCAAACTATCAAAATCTAATCTTGACATGTTAATCTGCAAGTAGAAACATCTGCTCTACCCGCATGCAATGCTATCAAAATCTAAAACTCATGAAGAAATATTGGGTATCGTGTGAGTTAAATACTCTGATCTATTGTGAACAACTATCAAGCAAGTTACCGTCGGTGCTTCAGCCACAAAAGTTGCAGAAAGGCAATACCAGAATGAACGAAAAAGCTTACCATGTGTGTTGATACTGTGGTGGAAAAAGGGAAATACACGCGGCCCTATGTCGTGAGAGAAGAGATCCATGGGTTTGGAGAAGGCTTCCTTTCTCATCCTCGCAACCTCATTGGTGTCTCCAACGAAAAGCGTATATGGATTGCCTTGAAGGCCTTGCTCTCTGAGAAGCCTTTCAAGCCTCTTCGGAGTGAACCATAACCAGTTCAGCATCCTCCATGCCCATATCAGAACCAGTATCAGAATCAGAATCATGGTACACGCTGCTTCCATTTCTCTCTCGCGAAGTCTTGGAGGAGCAACGAGACAGGGAAAAGTTGATAACTAGAGTTTTCGGTACATACGTGACTCCTCGATTTGAACATTCATACTAGGATAACGATAGAATGCCTCACTTTTTTTACTCCAATGTTACCCGCCTACGTGGCATTCATTATTTTAATAATTTTAAATGAAACGACAATAGGAGGTAGCGGTAAGGGAAAGTTTGCGTCATGTGCACACGCTTTGAATTGGAGAAATATTTTAAAAAAACACATTGCGTTGCATCGTTTTCCCTTGTTTCTTTCTCGCAAGTTTCTTCTTCGAGCAGGTTCACACAAGCACAGAGACATTTGTATCGCAAGGCATTCTCTTCTCCAAAAGGCTATCCTTCCATAAAGGTTGGTGTTGTGGGTCGCAGTGGAAGCGGATAGCGGAGTTGTGGAGAGTGGTTTGGGTTGTTGGAGGCGGCGGGTTCCGCGAAAAGTGGTGGGTACCGTTCGATTCATTGCTTAGGCACTCTCTCGTTGGCGTAGTTGTTGGTTGATTAAAGGCCATTCACAGAACGAAGATTTGGCCGGTAATGCCGATGAATTCATTACAGTCTTTGTCTACAAGTGTTTGTGTGACGAGTAACTATGATGTTCAAACAATTACATGTGATGTAATGAAAGTTAAGGTTTTTTTAAAAATTTGATATTTGTGTTTTCTGGTATTTGAATGAACTATCCTTTTGTGATTCCATAAGTGCCTTTTTACATTGAAGATTTTGTACTGTCAGTACTGGAACTACTTTTAAACTGTATTATTACATGAAATCTGGTTTGGACACAATCGAATAGTCATCCAAATAATTCCATCACCATGAATCATCACCAAACAACTTAAACAACTAATTGGAACTGCAGATTGAATTAAAAACCAACATTTCTTGTGCGAGATTCAACTATCCTATTATGATTCCATAAGTGTCTTTTTACATTGAACTTTTTGGATTGCCAGTATTGCAACTGTTTTTAAACTGTATTATTACGTGAAATCTGGTTTGGACACAATCGAAAGACCGTCCAAATAATTCCATCCCCATGAATCATCACCAAACAACTTAAACAACTAATTGGAACTGCAGATTGAATTAAAAACCAACTTTTCTAGTTCGAGATTCAACTATCCTATTATGATTCCATAAGTGCCTTTTTACATTGAACTTTTTGTACTACCAGTACTGGAACTGATTTTAAACTGTATTATTACGTGAAATCTAGTTTGGACACAATCGAAAGGTCGTCCAAATAATTCCATCCCCATGAATCATCACCAAACAACTTAAACAACTAATTGGAATTGTAGATTTAATTAAAAACCAACTTTTCTGGTGCGACATTCAACTGTCCTTTTATGATTCCATAAGTGCCTTTTATATTGAACGTTTTGTACACGTAGTACTGCAACTATTTTTCAGGTGTATTTTCAGATGAAATCTGGTTTGGACACAATCGAAAGGCCGTCCAAATAATTCCATCACCATGAATCATCACCAAACAACTTAAACAACTAATTGGAACTGCAGATTGAATTAAAAACCAAATTTTCTGGTGCGAGATTCAACTGTCCTTTTATGATTCCATAAGTGCCTTTTTACATTGAACTTTTTGTACTGCCAGTACTGCAACTGCTTTTAAATTGTATTATTACGTGAAATCTGGTTTGGACACAATCGAATGGCCATCCAAATAATTTCATCACCATGAATCATCACCAAACAACTTAAACAACTAATTGAAACTGCAGATTGAAAAAAAAAAAAAAAACTTTTCTGGTTCCAGATTGAAGTGTCCTTTTTTGATGTCATAAGTGTCTTTTTACATTAAACTTTTTGTACATGCGGTACTGCAACTGCTTTTCAGCTGTATTTTCACATGAAATATGGATTTGTATAATGTTACAGCCTTTTCATAATACCATAACTGCCTATCAATAACTCCCACAACACAGCAATTCTTAAAATTCAATAACTGTCTTTCTGAGATATGGTCTCTGTACCACAGACTTACCACATTTTACTTACTAAATAAATGCACTACAAAACACCACAAACACTTTAGAAAAGTCATTATTTATTAATTTCACCATAACAGAACAGAAACACAACAAATATAATACACAACTTCATGTTTCATAGGTTTCAATTACATGTCTACATTCTTATAATTAAACAAATGAAAATGATATTTCATTTCCATCAAACAAAACAAAATAGATACATATTGCTCATACTCCAACAACTATTTCAGTATCCTTTTCTTCTTCCGACTATAAACTGCGAATGGAGTTTGGATTACACGGCTTTTGAACCGTAACCGTGGATCATTCCTCATACGCACGTACATATCGTTGTTGGTTACATTTCTGTCTTCTGCAGCTTGACTTGGAACATCCACTTCATCCAAATTCATAGGAGAAACAAATTCATATCTACAATCTCCAACCTCACAACCTTCACTACCTTCACAACCTTCATTAATGCCACTCATGTCAACTGACCTGCAATTATAAAACGCATTAACTGTCACTCATATCCAAGAACACAAATCTAGTTTGCTTTTTGTACCCACCCAATCCTAAATGTCGAAACCAACAAACTCAGTTTCGAACATCCAACAACACAATTGCACTTCGCATTTTGTACCCACCCGACCCTAACTGCCGAAACAGTTCACATTTTTGGTTACACAAAACAGTTCACATTTTCAATTAACAATTCACAACAACATTTAAGATTTAGAGAGCATCCATTTGGGGAACAACACATCAAAATTCCATTTCAATCGTCGAACAAGAAAATACGAAAATGGGGTTTCATTTGGGGAAAAACATCACAAAAATATGGGTTTCATTTAGGGAAAAACATCACAAAAATAGGGGTTTGTAATCGAATAGTAAAACATACCAAAGTGCCATTTGATTTGCAGAAGAAGAACACCAAAATTAGGGCTTCCAATTGTCCACACGAAGCTATGGCAGCAATCCACCTCTGTTATTCTTTCCCAACAGAGCACTATCTCTTTTTCCTAAACCGCCGCATTCTCGCCTTTAGTTTAAACCGCAAAGTTCAGTTCAGTTTTTCATACTTTTCCTCTCTTGCGTGTGTATCACAACCTCAACATTCACTCCACCTTCTCTCACGCGTCACTGCTCTTCTTTCGTTTAAAATTATTAAAATAATGAATGCCGCGTAGGCGGGTAACATTGGGGTTAAAAAAGTGAGACATTCTATCATTATCCTTCATACTATTACAAATTAGGAAAATCATATTTTTACACCATATTTTTTTTATACGTATATGATATTATCTTTCTTTACTTTTGAAATTCTTTTAGATAAAAAGGTTTACTTTTGTATAATTACTAGCATTTCTACCCATTGAACGCACCGGGCACGGAATTTTAAAAATTTAAATAATTAAATTAATTTTAAATTATAAAAGTATAATTAAATTTAATATAAATATTTTTTTATAAAATTAAATAATAATTTTTTAATTGATTTTATGATAAAAATGTATTTAAGTTATTTATATATATTTTAAAAAATATATTTTATATAATTACTTTAAATAATATATTAAGACTGAATAAATCAAGAATAATAAATCAAATTTAATTTTAAATAAAATATTGAGTAGTCAATGTAAAAAAACTGTAATAGTAAATTCTCTAATAATAAAAATATGAAACAATATAAAAATTTTTGAGCAAATTCTATAAAAATATAAAAGTTAGATAATACAAAAAGATATGAAAAGTAAAGGATAAAGTTATAAATGATAGACCATGCATATAAATGTAAATAGTAGATTTTTAAAAATATAAATGTTACACGATGCAAATAAAATATAGTTAGTAAACGAACGAAAACTATAAAATGTAGACCATATAGAAAAAATATTAAAAGTAGACTTTACAAAAATACAAATGTTAGAGGTGTAGTGGATTTTTCATAGTTTTTTGAATTTTGAATTTTAAATTTAAATTTTGTTACATATTTTTATAGTTTTTTACAATTTAAAATTTTATTACTTTATATTTTGAATTTTAAATTTGATAAAATGTATCTTAATTTAGAAAAAATATTAAAATTAAAATTATTAGTGATTTTTATATTTTAAAATTTTTAAGAATTTATAATTTTTACATAATTATTAGTGATGTTTTAAATTATTGTTTAAGCTTTTATGAAATGTCAAAATTTATGTGAAAGTTGTTCAAAAATATTTAAAAATTCATTAAAAAGGTTGTAATGTTTTAAAGTTATTTGGATGCTGAATTTTAAATTTAAATGTTGATATAATATTTTTAACCGTTTTTGTTATTTTAAATTTTAAATTTAAAGTTTGTTACCATATATTTTGCGTTTTAAATTTTCTATATTGTTGATAATATAAATGTTAATTAAAAAATTATTACTTCTTTTTGCATGGTTTAAATTTCAAAATTGTAACTTATTTTTTAATATAGTTATGAAAATGTAACTTATTTATTTGTTTATTTTTTCTATTTAGTAATAAGAAAGTGATTCTATTATAATTTAAAAATAAAATAAAATACACCAAAATTAATTGAAATATCTATAAATTAAATAGAAAATTATATATATATATATATATATATATATATATATATATATAATATATATATATTAATATATATATTTTTTTTTATTTGGCAAAGTTGGAATTTTATTTTTGTTTTGATTTTGAAACGCAAAGACTTATGTGTATTCAGAGTGAAAAAAAAAACATGTGATTTTCAATTAATGAGAGAGTGTGATTCATGTGATTTTATGGTATCTCAATAATAATAATAATAACAATAATAATTATTATAATAGTATTATCAATTAATAATTAAAGAAAAAATTTGAATACAATTTATACATATTTATTATAATAATAATAATATTATTATTATTAATATTAAATTAATATAAGAATACAAACAAATAGAGGAATAAAAATAAAAATGTATAAACTCAAAAAATTCATTCATAATTGAAGACATTTAAACTAATTAGTGAATCAATTAATTGATAAAAAAATATTTAAAAATTAATCATATAATAATTAATCGCAAATGTATAAATTTAAAAGATTTCAAAACTAATGAAATAAAAAAACAATCTATTCATAGTTAACAAATTCAAAACAATTAATGGAATTAATTAGTTAATTAATATAACATTTTTGAAAACAAATCTAATAATTATTGATCGTAAAAAAAATGTTTTAATCATTCAAAAATATTTTCAATCATGTTTCAAAATAAAATTATTATTTTAAAAATGCTAAATCATCCAAATTTAAAAGAGAAATAACCAAAAGACAAAAGAATCTAATAATTTTGTTAAAATGTACCATCTCCCTTCGTTTCAAAATCCAAGTGTAACAAAAAAAGTTGGTGATCTTGAAATTTTTCCAAGATTCATAACAACTCCATAAACACCTACAAACTAAAAAAACAATTTTAATTTAATATATTGCTTCATTCTTCTTTCTCACTCCCTCCCCACTTAAGCTTATAAAGAAAAAAAACTTTAGTATGAAAATATATAATTTACAATTTATAAAAGTTTTTAACCAAACATTACAATGTTGATGTTGAGGCCTAGTCTAGAAAAACATAAAGGACACGAAAAACTTCATCCGAGATCAAAGTCTAAAACTATACATAGTGTATAATAATATCTTTTATATGATGTTTAAGAAAACTTGTTTTCAGCGACGGATCTTAACTTATATTGTTGGAGGAGTCAAAATAATATACTTTATATTTTTAATTATTGTCATTAGTAAACTAAATATATATAATTTAGTATAATGATAATTACAAAAGAAATCACACATATTTAAATGATTGTCTTTTGTTCCTTGAGGTTGAGATTCTTAAACTCATCAATAATTAGAACTAAAATTTTCTACTACTTCTTTCTCAATGTAAATGACCATATTGTTGGCAAGAACCTTGAAAGGCTCTTCAAATTAAAGAATTGAATCATTAGTATCATGATTTAGTGACTCAGAATATGTGAATAAGTTGAATTTGTCTCGTATTCATCTTCACGACTAACTTATCTTTGATCACTTTAAAAAAAATGATTCTATTTTTTATTATTATTCATCAATTTACTTATTTAAAAAAAATTAAGAGTACAAAATAATTGATCATAATCTAATAAAAAATTGAGAGAGACATAAATACTAAAAGAAAAAATCTATAATAATCAACCCACAATTAGAAATCGGTTATGAAAAAACACATAATATAATATTTTTTCTTTTATATTCATAAAAAATGAATATACAATGACTCATGAGATGAAAAATAATATTAATTATTAAACTAATATTTCACTATCAGGTGAAACAAGAGAGAATTATCTTTTCTTTTTCTCTCTTCTTTAAGAATGGAAGATAACATATGAGAAATGAAAGTAGAAATAATGAGTATTTTTCCTTTTAGAAACAACAAGAAAACAACTGAGGGTAGAAGACGAGAATACTATTTGAAAAACTCAAAAGACAATGAAAGACAAAATAAAAAATATCTTAATAAATTTTTTTATTTTTTATTTTTTTATTTTTTATTTTTTATTTATTAACATTAAATGTTGTGTTTTATAAAAGAAATAAAATGATACTTAAAAGTAATTCTCACAAATTTTCAATATATTACATATAATTTAAAAATTTAAAATTGTTGACTACGTATAATTTAAACAAATAAAAATAAAATTGACCACTATATATAATTTAAAAAAATTTAAAATCATTTGCTACAAAAAAATATTAAAAAAATTCGAAATTTTTAGAGAGGCCACCCGGTCCCTCCTAACATTCGCTCCTGTCTAGTACGAACATTAAACCATCTATTATTAATATTTTAAAAATTTTTCTATTTATTTTTTTTTATTTTAAAAATGAATTTATAATAATAAAATTTTAATTTTAATATTATTATTATTATTAAAATTTGTGAAAGAAAGTTAATGAATATTCAATATTAATATTAATATTATTATTTCCTTTGAAAATACAAAACACTGAAAAAATAAATAAATAGTAGAATAGACTTGGCTAGTGAACTCATGATAGAGTTGTTATGTTTTAGCACAAATTCATATTTCAAACTCTTATTTATAAATTTAGTTTTGAAATAACAAATTATAAATAGTATAATTAATTTAATAATTAATTTTGTTTTAAAAAACAATTACATTAAATAAATTAAAAAAAATATGCTTGTTTTAATATTTAATTTATTTACCTCATTTTTCAGTTATTTATTTATTTTTTTACACCATATTTTAATTATTATTATTAATATATTACTGGTAATATGTTATTATATTATTATTATATATTATAACAAGTAATTAATTTTTATTATTTATAATTGTTATTTAATTAAGAATATGTATTGAGAAAATTTTCTTACTATATAATATTTTAGTATTATTTAATTAAAAATTCACATTTAGTATTATGATTATATGCGTAACCATTATGTATATTAAAAAAATTGAATAAAAATATATAATTTGATTTTTTTTAAATCTATACGTTTTAATTTATATTTTTAGTAAAAAATTGTATAATTTAAATTATATAAAAATGATGACTTTTTTTTTTCAAATATTTAAAGTTCTTAATAAGAATTATAAATGAGATACTAATGTAGATGTTTGTATTCAAAAATTAAATTTAATAAATACTCAGTCAAATTATATTTATAACTAATATTCTTTAATTAATGTTAATATTTTTATTTTTTAAGTAATTAAAATATATTAATTGCATAAACATTATTTTAACTTTTACTCACAAAAATAATTTAACAATTAAATGTTCTTACAAAAATAATTATGATATTTGCGTTGAAGTGATGTATTTTGTTTTCTAAATTAAATCTAAAATTTATACTTTTTAATTGCATAAATTTATTTATCCATTTAAAAATGATATTGTAAAAAATATATAAGTTAATTAGTAACTACTAATTTCTATAGTGGTGCAATCATTTGAGAATTTCAAAATAGGCACTGAGTCCTACAAAATTACTGATTTTCATAATAAATAATATGACAATACATCGTGAATATGCAAATTTGTTTCTTGATTGTTGATCTGCCGCCTGTTGATATGTTGCGGAGCATTGAGATCATAGAAAACGAATTACTTCTCGTAACGATTAATGTTGTGAATTAATATTTGGTAATTAATTTAAAGTTCCAATTATTAATTAATTATCATTATAATAATTTTATTGATAGTGTTAGGAAAAAAAGTTTCATTCAGAAATTGCAAAAGTTCTTAAAATTTTATATTAATTCTTTTGGTTGTAAAATTTATTAATACTATTATTTACTGAACCATTTTTTTATTTAAACTTCACTTAAAAAGGTTAATAAATCATAATTTGTTTATTAGGTCGATGTAACCATTAATCAACAGAACTCATTAAACAATGTATTCGAAAGTAATATTTCTATAATCTACTCATCGATAGAAAATAAAATCAAATATTAAAACGTAATTAACATTTGAACATTAATCATTAAGCAATGTATTTTAAACACATATTTTCATAATCTAGAAAATAAAAAAAATAAAACATCTTATTTTCCAATTATAACATATTGTAAAGAACTTTGACATTGATGCTAATTTTGTTACTCTCAACCTGGAAAAAAAATATATGTATTCCTCCAAAGCATGAAGAAGGAATGAGGCAACATAACAATTAAATGTGGGCTACACTTACCAAGGATTTGACATATAGTTGGACTTTGTAGTTACTAATGAAAATTGAAGTTGGACTTTTGAATTACTAAAATACAAATTAAATTAATATTTTAATAAAAAATTAAATTAATATTTTAATAAAAAATTAAAATTAAAAAGCCTAAATAAAAAATAAAATATGGAGTCAACAAATAATACAAAATGCTCATCTTAAATTCCAAAGATAAAGAAGAAAAACTTGGTAATCATTTTAAGAATATGCACACTTTTGATCATTTCAAGAACATGACATTGATAAGTATAAGTATATGTTTTACTTGTAAACATACAATTTTTTTTGTTACTATTAGTATTATTATTATTATTATTAATTATTACTATTATTATTATGGTTAATAATATTCTTATTATTAAATTAAAATAATGTGTTTATGACATCACAGAAAAACATGTATCTTACAAGCTGAAAAAATAGTATTGAAAAAATAAGTGTGTCCTTTCGATATTGAAAAAATATTTACTTCACGGTACTTATAGTGATAACTTATAATCTCAAATGTTCCATACTTATATTTATTGCAACATTATTAAAAGACTATTGAACACACTTTTCAATATATATCTTTATTGCATACATCATGATCATCATAAAGGGGTTATGTGCCTTAGAATGAATTCAAATTGAAGGAGTGTTTGAACACAAAAAAAAAAACAAAGAAAAAAAAGGGAAGAAAAGTTTACTAGACTTAAATCCTAAGTGAGCAATCTAGGAAAATATAAGACAAAAAAAAGAGAGAAAATAATACGAAAAGCAAGGGGGTAGCCTGTAACTTGAATGACTTTTTTCCTTTGAATTAAAATTTTTGAAAGTAAAACAATAATGTTTTTAAATGATGTGTGGTAAAATAATCTTCATTTGTTATCCATTTTGAGCCTATAAAAAGAAATATAAAAATTTCTTTAATAATTCATAATTATCCTAAACAAGGGTCACCCACACTCATTGTTGACATAATATTTGCATCTTTTTCTTCTGACTTGTAGTTTACCAATTTCTTCTGACTTGACAAAATTTAGAAGTAAAAAAAAGGAAGGAAAATTGGGGTGCATCATTAATCAAGGACCCCTGTTTTAAATAACTCTTACATCATTGTTTTGAGCCTTTACTATCCATTTTTTTCACACCCCACATTCGTGAGTACGATACAAGACTAATAAAGTCCATAAAGATCAAAGATTAGTTATTTCTTTTTGAAAACTTTAATTTGGGGGAAAATTATTTGTCATGCTAATAAAAAAAATTGAAAAAGTGTGTTTAGAGATTTACTTTTAAACACTGGAGAGTTTATTTTTGGGTGACATGTTTTCAAAGCTCCAAATTTAGCACAAGCTATCAAGTTAAATCAAAGTCACCCCTATCATTCTTTCATTCTTATTGGACTTCATATCACATTCTCTACTTTGAGCTTAAATCTTGACCTACCATTTATCATTATCCATTACTCTTACTCTGAAATCTGAACAACAGTAGTTGTTTATTTCTTGTTCATACATTATAGTCATTTGTCCTACATTGGGGACATATTAACTTTGATTGTCAGGGTTACATTGGTGCAACTTTTGAAGTTTGTAACACCCCTTTTGAGATGCCACGTGTAAAGATTTTTTTTTTCCAAACCTCAAACCGCATCATTGATACCATCCTATTAAATAGGAAGTTTCCAAATAATTTAATTTCAAAACAACACCTATCAAAATATTAATCTAAAATAACTTTATTCCTCAAAATAAAAATATGGATCAACCCACCAATTAAGTTAAACCGTTAGCATAATTCTTAATACAAATCCTTCAAGTTCAAAAACTCGCAACAACTAATTATTACATTTGTAAGGAACTAATTATCCGCCAAAATTTAAAGGAAAGTCCCAAAAGCATCCCAAAAGCTCCTCACAACTAAGCTTATCCAACTATATATGCACCATCATCTGTTCCTGTATAACCCAAGTTATATGATCATCACAGGTGGAAACCACAACCACAAACATGCAAGGGTGAGCTAACCATTTTACCTATCTCATAACAATTCATATTAACATACAACTCACATAGCACCATCATAATATAACAAACTCATTCAAGATATCAACTACCACATGTTCTAAAACCACAACATGTACCCAACAAGATATTTCCAAAAAGTAATATTAAACATAAAACATGATCGCTTGATTAACCATTGACCCAAAACTCACACACAATTTACCAAAGATGCCATTTGTAAGACCCTTGGAAATTAATTAAATTAATAATTTATTTATTAATAAATGCGGGAGGGAGGAACTTTAATGACATTAAATGTTAATTGGTATAATGTGAAAAAGTACTAGCTCAAGTCGTTGAGAGTATTTAATTGTGTGAGAGGACTTGGATTCAAGTCCTATGTATGCCATTTATGTGTTATTTGGTTTATTATTTTTTTGATAATATGTTTGGGCTTGTTGAGAGATAGTATAATCATAGGATTATAATAATTGTCACTAAATGTGAATTGGCATAATGGTTGTTCTTTAGCCTTATGAATGGAGGGTCAAGGATTCAAACCTTGATAGACATGAATTAACCTTTATTTTTGATAAACTTAGTTTTGGAGGGAATGTGAAAAGACAAAGGAAAACCTAGTGTAAGGAGAGTTGGAAAGAAGAGTATAAAACATTAATTCAATGATCATTAAGTAGGTATAAAAGGGTGAATTTTCGTTTTGCCACAATTACCTCTCATTAAGCCATTTTCGTCCCTGGTTCAGATTCACACTTGTCGCCCAGGCGACCAGTGCCAGGGTTGAGCGACTTGGTCTCTCGCTCAGGCGAGATTGGCTTGCCTAAGCGAGGTCACGATGAGACTTGTATGTGTTAGGCGCGACTTCTCGTCCAAGCGAGAAATTTTGGTCTTTGAGCGACAGATACTCTCACTTAGGCGAGAATGGCTTGCCTAAGTGAGGTCGCGATGTGGTCTGATGTAGTTTGCATCGAATCCTCATTCAGGCGAGGTCTGTATGTTTTTTAGCGAATGTATGACTCGCTCAGGCGACTCGAACTCGCCTCAGCGAGATGGTGTGGTGCAGCCACTGTTTCATACTTGCTCAAGCGAGGCGGGTTAGCTTGAGGGAGGCTGATGTACTAGCCTGGGCGAAGGTCCCTGGCTTAAGCTAGAATGCTGCAACTTTTATGCTTATGTGTGCTGTTTGAGCTGGTTTGTTTGCTATTTCCTAAGGTATAGGAATTACATGCTTGTGTTTGTGGTGTTTGGGCTTGAAGGACTAAGTCCATAGGATTTTGGGATGTGCTTGGTTTTGAGTCGCGAACGAGGAGTTTGTGATGGGTGGACTACATGCGGAATGTGAACAGTTTAGTTCACTAGAGGTACTCTCATTGGGATGAGTGAGCGAGGGAGTTCGTTTTATGCTCAACTTGAGAATGCTATGAGCGAGGGAGTTCATAGTAGGAAAGGCAGGTATGCGGTCCGGGTCCGAGTGAGGAGTTCGAATGATGGGCAAGGGAGTCTGTGAAGCAGGACTACAAGTGGGATAGGCTTGTAGGTTGGACCACGAGCGAGGAGGGTCGTGGTAGTACATAAAGTCCCAATAATTAAGAGTGCATGCATAAACTCATAGTGTTATGAGTGAGGAATGAATATTTTATTATAAATGATGATTAAGTGATTGTGATTTATCGGGTGGGAGTAATTCATATTTATTTATATCTTTGTGCATAACTCATCCTATCTGTTTGTGTGTGGCGATGATCGGGTAACTTGTTTTCCGGGAGCAGATGATGTTGCAGGTGAGCCAGGATTTACATAATGGCGGAGAGTGGGAACAGTGGCATGGGAATTTTATGAAGCTTGTTATTTAATTTCCATGTAATTTTAATTATCGAATTTTACTGTTTTTCCTGGATCTTTAAATTGTAAAAGGGATTCAGAGTATTTTGACTTTTAATATTTTATGGTGGATGTTTAAGGTTTTAAATTTCTCGCGTTTTGGGAAAATGGTTTACTAATAAATGAGGAATTTATTTATGTCGTTTATTTTATTTATTTCTAAGTAATATCCTACCGGGATGTTACACCATTTCCCATTACTCTCATAGCAAGCCCTGAAGAAGTTTACCGTTTCATATTACTCATATCAAGAGCTCCGACGAAGTATACAACTTCCCAATGTTTATATCGAGCCCAGATGAAGTTTACAACTTCCCATTACTCATATTGAGCCTCGACAAAGTTTACAACTTCCCATTACTCATATCGAGCCTTGGCGAAGTTTACAACTTCCCATTACTAATATCAAGAGGTCCGATCAAGTGCACCCGCAATACAATCACATAGAGTCACTTTTCATTACATTCATGTCCAAGGACACACACTATCTGATCATGATTACACATCACTCGACAATCTCGTGATTATCCACATTCATGATCAATAACCACACATGCACATCAAGGTATTAGAATCACATGTATCACAACACATTGACATCATACCATCATCATAATTATTTTTAACATACATAATTCATCATTCATCATGCCCAACATCCAATTTACTACAAGCAGAGCCTATCAAGATCTAGCACAAGAAAATACCAACACAATATCACCATGAAAAACCAGCATTCATGCGTGACATATACCTACAACTACAGACGTCCAAACTATGATCATATCATTTAAACTAAAGAAAAACATGTTATGAACTAACTGTCAAAATTTTAGCCTAATCTAACAGTTAACGAACATGAAAACTCAGTTTTAAGAAAACTGCGCAACTAGAAAAACAATAGCGCCTAACACCAGCGCTCAGCGCCAGACCTCTCATAAAACTGGTCGGTCAACGCCCAAAATCAGCGTTCAGCGTCAGAACCAACGTTTAGCATCCAACGACGTGTAGGCACATCCAAAATTACGAAAAATAGTGTAATTACACATGATTTTGGTCATTTTAAAGGCACACAACAATAATGGAACATTGTAAAACCCTCTTTTTATTTCTGCCCTAATTTAAAAAGGGTTGCCCCAAATTAGTTGGGCCTAGGGCTAGCCCGTAGGGTGTCCAAAACCCCTAAGGCAGCCTAACCCCTCTCATTCTGCCACACTTTGCAAAGACAGTGCTCTTACCCTCTTTCCTTTCTAATAGAAGCTCTGCTAGGGTTTGGACATTTCCTTCTTCGAGCTCATGCAACTCCATTGTTTCTGCTCACGTAAGTAATTTTTCCTGTGTCTTCTTTGTTTTCAGCTTTGTAGTCTTGAGTCTAACTAGGGTTCACCTTGGTAACCCATTTTGAATGGTTCCACTGTTTTCCAGCTCCCTAAAATGTTCTTGGAGCTGCTGTACTCACTAATGTGGTGTCAGAATCCTCTGCTAAACCCTTTCCAGGTAAGGGAAGCTAGGGTTTCACGTTATTTCTATTTTATACGAATAATGTTTTGTGAAATATGAGAAGAGATTGGGGAAAACGTTAGTTTTTGGTATATTTCTAAGTTAGGGGTTCAAATGTTTATGAAACTATGATATTTGACGTTATATATCATATTCTGGATGCGTCGCACAGTCGTGCAGCGACTGTGTGTGTTTCTAATACGTGCAGTTTTAGTAAAATTGACTTTCCCGACTCATTAACCGTTGGATTGAGCTCAAATTTTGACCTTTGGTTCATAACATGCTATTTTATGATTGCACCGGTTGGATCGTCGATTAGATGTCTGTAGCTTAAAAAATGTGTCACGCATTACTGCAATGATTTTGGTTTTGTGATAATAAATTTTCTTAGGAATTTTGGTGTAAGAATTATAGTTGTGGGTTGTGCTTGATTGTATGGAATTGCAGGTACTTAAATGTTGGCACTCATTTATTTGGGATGAATACTATTTTGTGATATATGTATGTCTTGGTATGCATTTATAAAGTATGAGATGAATG
>Ga0214545_1002764_pt1 | contig 33764 bp, 11 predicted proteins | sample CNSS4metaG_FD_160064 | JGI IMG/M metagenome (GOLD analysis project Ga0214545, IMG submission 160064) | Root nodule microbial communities from cowpea collected in UCLA plant growth center, Los Angeles, California, USA - CNSS4 | ecosystem: Host-associated > Plants > Roots > Nodule | place: USA...
TTTATTTCTATTTTTTTTTATATATAATATTTAATATATATATATATATATATATATATATATATATTTATTGGAAACAACGACAGACTTTAGAAGGTCCGAAGGTGCATGACCCAAGTTTTTATTTATTTTTAAATATTTAAAAAAGATTGAATTGATTTCTATTTTTTTTAAATATAATATTTAATATTAATAAATAAAATAAAAATTAAATATAATAAAAAATAATAAAGTTTATTAAGATATTTTGTTTATTTTTTCCCATTTTAAATTTCTCACGTATTATATTCATTTATTACTCTTACATCTCTTTTTTTATTTTTTGTTTTAATAAAAGAAATAGAAGATTGAATATAAATTCATTCTTTGCTCTTAGTTCTCATTCATTATCTTTTAAGATAAAAAAAGGCAACTCTCTCTTATTGATAGGAAAATATTAATTTTATATTTAGTTTTTTTTTTTATGAATATAAAAAGAAAAGTTGTGTACTATATGTTTTGTCATAACCATTTCTTAAATGTGACTTGATTATCATATTTCTTTTAGTAATTACGTCTCTTGATTTTTGATTAGATTTTGATAAATTATTTTTTAGTCTTAATTTTTTTTAAATAGGTATATTGATGAAAAATAGAATAATATATTCATTTTCTGTGAAGTGATAAAAGGAAATATATCTTTGAAGATAAAAATAATACAAAATTACTTTTTTACTTATTTTTAAGCATGATACTAGGAATTTAATTGTTGAATTAGAGAACCATTACTTAAAATTCAAAGAATTAAAATGGAAAATTTCATATTAATTCATATTAATTTTTCAGAACTTATTAAAAAAAACGTGCTCAAAAATGGAAATATACAAGGAAAGAGATGAAATTAGAAAAATTAATTTAAAATGAGTTTCATATCAAATACAATTTCAAAATTATAATTTTTATAAGGAAAAATATACAAGAATTTTAATACTAAATTATATATACTTTTGTTATATTAATAATAATAATTAAACATATAAAATTTGAGATACTATTTTGGCTCCTTCAAATTTTTTGACCAAGATCAGCCATTGTTTGGAAGTCAATTTCCGATAATATATTTTGACATCAAAAAGTATTCTTCATCGAAAGTTTACATCCAGAATTAATTTTGAGGTTATGATTTGTGTAACTTTGCTTAAATAGTCAAAGAATCTTTTTGAGATTTGAAAAACAATTGGAGGTGCAGAGGAAATTTTTGAGATGCAGAAAAAAAAACCCCTTAGAAATAAAGAAAAATTTAAAATTGGGCCAGGCCCAAATTCTAACAAGCAAAATAACACTAGTTTTTCTTTAATTAAAAAAAGTTATTTTTAATTAAATAGAAAAAAAAATTAGTTTTTTCTTTATAAATAATTACAATTTTTTTCCTTTATTAAATAAACGATCTAAATGAATAAAAGAAAATGCAGAAATTATAGTAAAAATATTTTGAATTAATATCAGTATCGAAAGAGAAAACAGAAAAACAACTAAATAATATTAATTTAAATAATATATTTTATAGATGTAAATTAATAATAAAAAATATAAAATTGGGCCTTCACATGAATTTAAATAATATATTTAAAATATTAATTTATGTTGTATTTTTTGTGTCTAAAAAGATTGCAAAAAAGAGTTCAATCTAACATTTTCCAAAGAGAAAAAAATGTTACTACTTCCTTAACCATGAGTTTGGACAAGCCATTCTACCAAGAAAATTAAAATATATGACATTTGAATTATTTTTAACAGAATTTTTTAATTTTCCAAATACATTAATTGTTTAGATGAATACCTCTCTCATATTCGAATTTCCTTATTGAGACAAAATAATTGACTTTCTCACCTAATTTTCTTAAAACTCAAAAATTTAAAATTAAACTTTGCAAAAATAAATATTAGTGAACTCTTAAACATTTAATAATTGAGAGAAGAAAACATTAATACAGATATATTAAATAATTCCCTTACTAGTATTATATAATAGTTAATAATTAAAAATGCAAATATTTTTTTGTGTGTTTTCTTTTTCTGCAGAGGAAAGTTGTTTCACCAGAGATTGTGTGCATTGAATAAAGAAAGCATAATAAATAATAAAGATATGATCACTGTGTTGTCACTACTTGTGCTTATAGCTTTCTGCTCTATATTTTCTGTCACATTTAAAACGAGCATAATGAATAATAAAGATATCACCATCACCATCACTGTGATTGTCACTACTACTTCTGCTTCTGCTCTATTTTTCTCTGTCACATATATGAGCATCTCAAAAGAATCCCAGAATAATAATAATAAGAACACATCAATAACATAAATTAATTGGAATGCACTATTATTATTTATTATTTATATGAATGTGTTCACTCTATCAATCAACAATTTTCATGTGCTGCAAAGTGGAAGCACACCTAAAAATTACTATACATTCCTGAATTCCAAGAGTTTTTCACTTGATTGCAGCAGCTATATATATAATATATATATATATATAAAGCATCAGAATCAATCCATGTCGGTAACATAAACCAATCACAAACGATCTCAATGCAAAGTTCCTTTGGAAACTAAGAATCATAGCTTGAGTTTGGAGATGCAGGTGGAAGCGGTTTGAAAAGCAGAAATGTTCAAAGAGATGGTGCAAGAGAGATAAACCTTCGCCTTCAACCTTATAATCTTCGCCATCCTCACTTTCCCAGAAAGTTTTGCCTCTGATGTCATATTGAAGGCCCCACCTTCCACAGCTACCATAAAGTTTGGATCTTTTAGCAATTTTTCTGTCTGAATATTCGCAGTGGTGCTCACATTCGTGGTGCTTCTTGCAGGGAATAACCGTGATTCTAAGGGTATTTCTGCAATAATGGTGTCGCCGTATTTGAGATACCCACTGCCATTTCTGTTCTTGAAACTTGCATAGTTTGGGTTCTGAATTGTGATCACCAAGTTCAAAGGGGCACCGCTAGAATTTGGTGAGAGCACTTGAAAGTTTTCGAGGTCAACAGGGTTGACGAACACCGAAGGGTCCTTGGGCTTGAAGATGGTGAAGATCAAGATCAAGATCGCAGCAACGAGGATCACAAGTGAGGACACGCACAAACAGATTCTGAGACCTCTTTGTCTTTTTGAAAGGTGGATTTTGAGGTCCCTTGTAGTGGTGGCCATGGCTTCTGGGTAATAGGGTTTGAGAACTTGCTTTTGAGGTAAAAACAGTGTTTGTGAACGGAGAAGAAACTGTGATTTCATCGTGACTTTATAGAGCTGAAAATTTTGGGATTAAGTTGGCAAAAATCAAAATCAAGAATTGGATTTTGCCTAAAACTTAGGCGGTTGAATCCTGCGTAGAGAACAAAACCGCGTGTGAACAAATTAATGTCTCCAACGACTCAAAGCTACGCATGCATTGCGTTTTGCGATTAAGGTAATGGCACCATTTCTATAAATGTACGAGGATATATACGAGAAATTAATTAGCTAAATAACAATTTCTTCTGATTCTTATCAATTTAGTATTAATTAAAGGTAAACTAATATATGCTAAATAAATGGTGCATTTCAATTGATCTTATTTGTTAATGTGTTCATATTTTTTTAAACTTAAACCTTTATGAAAGGGCAATAGCATCCATCTTTTAGGTTATCGAAATGAGTGCTTCTTTAAAAATTATGCATTTGGCTCACTTACATTCACCAAAAATTACATTCTTTAATTTTAAGTGAAAATTAAAATTATTAATTTTTAAAAATTTAGACTAATTTAGTCTCCAAACTTTAGAAATATTTATATTTAGTTCTTTTAATCAAATTTTATTAAATTTATTTGACGTTTCAAACACAATTTCATAATAATATTTGAATTTTTTACATTATTTGACACATTTCCACTTCACTTTTAGATAAGAAATGCGTTTCAAACGTCTAATAAACTTCACAAGATTGGACTAAAATGACTAGATGACTAATAAACTTCACAAAATTGGATTAAAATGATTAAATTCACGCATTTTCTAAAGATGAAGGACTAAATTGAACCAAAATTTTAAAGAATGATTAATTCTAATTTTCACTACAAGGTAAGGGATTAAAAACATATTTATTTATTTTTTACAGTTTTATTTAGATAGTATTCTATCCAATTTTAATTTAATTTTCAAGGATTAAGTAGTGTCATATTATTTCAGCCCATCATCTCTAATATTATTGATGATTATTCTGAGAAAATTCATACGAAAGATATTATTAAATACTATTAACAAATTAAATATTACATGGTAATAAATTAATATTATCAATAAATTATTACTATTAGTAAATCAATAATATTAATAATAAAGTATTATTGTCATTAATAAATCATTAATATTATTAACAAATTACTATTATTATTAATAAATTATTAATATCAGGAAATTCGCTGCAAATACTAACTTGGATCATTATTGGTAAAACAATAATCTACTTCTTTATATGCATCCAGCAATTATTGACATGCAAAAAAAAAAAAAAATCTGGTATGCACTTTATTAGCCAAAGCATTACGTTTTCTGATAATGAAAATCATATTCACTCTGCCGTAGTAAGTAAACTTAAAAGGAAAGATAAATCACTTTAAGTTTTGTTGTCCGTGATAATTTTGTTGAATTAAAATCATGATATTTATTGTGTGATAATTCCTAACTGGAATTTCATAAAACTTACATTTTCATTAATGTTTCTTTTAATTACTGATAAAAGTATATGTTTTTATGGTAAAAACTTTAAAATTTTAGATATAATTCTTTAATACCATATTAACATATTCAAATAAAAGAAATCTTATAAGATTCTGGTCTTAATTATATAACTCGTATACTATAATAAGATGGTGTAAAAAGATGGAAAAGTATATAAAACGTCATTTTAATTATTTTTTACGTAACATTCTAATTAATTTATTGAAGGACACGATTAGACCCCTTTGGCACGTAATGTCTCTTGGCTGAGTAAAGGGCTTATTGTAAGGCAAGGTCCTAATTTTCTATCATAAATTTAATATATTAATTAATATAACTAAATTATTGAATATGTATGGATGGAAAACCTAATCTTTCCCATCACCAAATTAATTTCTGAAAATGTAATAGTTTGTTAAAACTTTGGGTTTTGAAATCGACCAAATCATAATATAGTTCTTGGAATCGTACATTATGTCTCCTTGAATTTGTAAAAAGACAGTCATATTATTGGTCCATATGATACATAAAACAAAAATATGCTCCAAAAATGATAGTTATAAATCAATTTATTTTTTAAAATTGCGTATTCGTGTCTTTTAATTATCACTCCTCAATTTTCTTAAATTCGGAAATTTTGTCTTGAAACTAATTAAGTCGTGAGAATGTGGTAATTGTGTTAAATAAGAGAATTAGGTGTAATCAATCATTTATAATTAGAAACCGTTTTGTCTGGCTATTATAATTCCAATCACTAAACAGATTGCTAATTTATAATTTTAGAGATAATTTTTTTTACTTCAATTATTTTAGGACCAATTTATGATGCATTACGTTTTCAAAAATTCAATTGGTTGAAGATGTAGACATTGAAAAAAACAAGTTTTATTTATTTATTAATTTTTAGAATTAATTTGCCGGATTGTTAGAATGCATTATTGGTTTACTTTATCTAGTTAACTTTTGTAATCAAGAAGTTATTTAAGTACATATTTCAGGCATAGTTGATAATATAGTGACGATTAATTTCCAAAACAAAATTTCATATCTTTATATATAACATTGTTGTCTTTTACACTATTGAAGCATGTCTCACTTTTCCACATATGAAGACGTGATTATAGTTTTGAGATTTTCACATTACAAATGTAATTCTTTTTTCAAATTATATATATATATATATATATATAAACATTTTTGTAAATTAAAGTTTAACGGATACGAGTTTTGATATACCACATGTATACGTCCCGTTAACATACAGATATCAAAAATACACATATTCACATGTATTTATTTTTAATATTTATTTTCTATCCAATACAAATTTTATATGTTAATACAGGTTTTTTTTTTTTTTATTTTGAAATTCCTTATCGTGATACTTGAAAATACTTTGAAATTCATGATATTTCTAATCGGATGGGACAACAGATGTCCAACTACATAAGTTAAATCACTTATATTAATTTTATACAAACAATTTAAAACAAAAAAAAATGTAAATGACCTTTCCCTCTCACATTAAAGCATTGCAATTAACATATCTCAAGCCATTTAAGAGGCCAAACCACGTGTTTCCAAAAAATGATTGCGACACTTCTAATTATTTAGGCTTTATTTATATTGTTAACATAGTTTTAATATTATTACGAAATTCTGCATTTCCTTTATGAAATTAGAGAGCTTTGACAAATAGTTGTGGTCATACTTCAAATGTTTCAATAAAATGAGAAAACGAAGACTTCTGTAAATCGTTATTTAAATCTAAATATTATAGAATAAGAAAATAAATCCCAAGTATCATGTATCTTTTCCGCCATTAATTATTTTTTTTGTTAAATATGTTTTGCTCCCTCAAGTTTCAGTGAATTTTGAAATTAGTCCCTTTTTGAAATTTTATACTAATTTAATCCTTTATTTTTAGAAATGCATAGATTTAATTTTTTTTAGTAAATTTTGTTAAATTTATTTGATATTTTAAACACATTTTATGATAATATTTGAGTTAACATTGAAACAAAAATATGTCAAACGGTGTAAATAATTTAAATACTTTTATGAAATGTGTTTGAAACGTCAGATAAACTTGACAAATTTTGGTTAAAATGATTAAATTCACGTATTTTGAAAGATAAAAGACTAAATTGGTCAAAAATTTTGAAAATTGACTAATTTCAAAATTCACTAAAACTTGAGGAATCAAAAACATATTTAACTATTTTCTTTTATCTCAGCAGTATACTATATTTCATTTGTTTGGACGGTTAAACTAAATTTTATTACGAGAGCATAATTATTTTAAAATAAATAAAAATTATTGCTGGAAAGTGTAAAAGTATTATCATTATAACGTAAATAGTGAAAAATAGGTTAATTGTTTCTTCAATATAATAAATATTGATATGTTTCAACTTTAATAATTAGAGAACTGCAGTGTGTTTCCTTCAAAATTAATTGTATAATAATATTAATAATAATTACATAATAATAATAATAATAATAATAATAATAATAATAATAATAGGAATAATATCAATAATAACAAACTAAGATAATAATAATATTTATGTCATAGATATTAATGTCAACGCTAATATTAAAACTAATGTTAACGAAAATAATCTATAATTATATATAAAAATATACATCAACACAACAAAACAAATAAAAATGAAAAGTAATTGAAATAAGAATCCGTAGTGAACAAAATTAAGATGTGTTAACTATAATAATAATAATAATAATAATAATACCACTATAATAACATAATAATAATAATAATAATAATACAACAACATATACAAATAGATACACATTTTTTTGTCGTCTTTTTTTTACAATTTTATCATCTTAATTATTATTTGTTAAATTTAAATAATTCTTTATAATAAAAATTATTTGTCATCCTTATCATTTTACTAATTTTAGTAACTATTTTTTTAATTCAAATAATTACACATATATAGGGATAAAATGAACAACAAAACTAATAAAAGATGCAAATGATTGAGATATGATCCCTTAGTAAATAAAAGTAAAATGTGTGTCTAATTATAATAATGATAATAATAATACCACCGTAACAATATCGCGTAGTGATAAAAATATTAATAATAATAATAGTAATAACATACAACTACATATATAAAGAGAGATAAACATCTTTGGTGTATTTTTTTGTTTTTTCAATTTTATCCTTTGAATTGTTATATTTTAGATTTTTACAATTATTTAGAATAAAAAAAATTAGTTTTATTATTTTACTAATTTCAATAACTATTTTTTTTAATTAAATAACTGTTCAAAAATAAAGATATACGAACAACAAAACAAATAAGTAGGAGAAAATAGAAACATGATGGTACATAAGAAGTAAAATTAAAATATGACCATAATAATAAAAACAATAATAATAATAATAATAATAATAATAATTAAAGTTCTTAATAATAATAATAATAATAATAATAGTAATAATAGTAATATAATAATAAAAATAACTATAGTTAATGATAATGATAATAATACTTATAGTTGACAATAATAATGATCATAATAATTATAGTTTATAACAATAATGATAATAATAATAATAATTATAATTATTATTATTATTATCAATTATCATTATTATTGTAGTTAGGGTTAAGGATGGGTTGAGTAAGGTATCGATAATACCTATCCACAAAAAAAAAATCACATGTTACCCAGCTGTTTATCTGTTGGGTACTCGTTTAAAAAATATTTGTGAATTTTTTTTAAAATCCGCGGGTACCCGTGAATACCTGCATACCCGCGAATATTTAAAAAATATATATATATATCATAAAATTTTTAAATAAAATTATAAAAAAATAAAATTAAATATAAATTAAATTTAATTTAAAATTTAATTAAATTTAAGCTAATAAAATATAAATTTAATTCTAATTTTAATTAAGTTTAAATTAATAATATACAAATTAAATTTTAATTTTAAATTTTTGTGAGTAATGAGTACCCGCGGTACAAATAATATGATACCCGCACCTGACTCGTTTATAAGCTGGTATTAAAATACCTGTTACCTTCTACCCACGGGTATTTATTACCCACAAATACTAACTACCCACAATGGATTTTATCCATGGATACCTGTGGGCGCCGCTATTTTTGTCATCCCTAGTTAAAAGTGATAATAATAATTATTATTATAGTTATAATTGATAATAATAAGGTATAATTACTGATTTGGTATCCTAAATTTTTGGTTTGGTTCAAATTGGTTCTCATATTTGTTTTGTTGGTTCAATTTAGTATCCCAATTATTTTAAAGGATTCAATTTGGTCCTCTCTATTAAGATAAAGTTAACACCGTGTCCAAGACACATGTCAAGGTGTGAAATTTTGTATTTTTATTTTTTTTTTCTAAAAATTTATAATCTGGCACGTGTCATGTTAATGTCGTGCCACATGGCTGTTTACAATCATGACACGTGACAATGTAAAACTTGTTTTCAATTTATTCTTCTATCTAAAATTTTTTTGTTCAATTTAGTACCCCTATTATTTAAAATGATCCAATTTTTTCCTTTTCGATTTGAAAGCAAATTAGTAAATAAACTTAATTACAGCTTATATATACATGTTACAATATTTTTTTTTAATATATACATCAAATCACTTCAACTAAATACTCAAATTATTTTATTTTTTACATTTTTACCTTTATAAATTTTTACACTTGTAAAAAATAAAATAATTTAAATATTTAGGTGTAGTGATTTGATGTATAAATTCAAAACAATAATTTTAATCTGTATATATAAGTTATAATTAAACTTATTTACTAATTTGGTCTCAAATTTGAAAGGATAAAATTGGATCGTTTTAAAGAATTAGGGTACTTAATTGAACAAAATTTTTTAATAAAGGACTAGATTAAAAACAAGTTTTACCACTGTCACGTGTCATGACTGTAAACTGTCACGTGGCATGACAGTACCCTAACACTTGGCAGATTATAATTTAAAAAAAAATTAAAAAAATTAAAAAATTTAACGGCTTGACACGTGTCCTGTATGAACACGGTGTTAGCTTCATCTTAGCAGAAAGGGCCAAATTGAACCAACTAAAAATATGAGTAACAAAATAAACTAAACCAAAAAATTAGGAGAACAAATAAGTAATTATACCTAATAATAATAATATAAAAATAAAATGATAGATATCATGAAAATTATGTTATATTATTGTAAATGTTATTATTAAAGTAATGGAATAGTAAATCTAAGTGATACGATAATAATTACAGTAGTAAATATAATAAATAAAATTGATATCACAGTATATATGATGTAGTTAATTGATGTTATGTTACGAAATAATTATAATAGTATTTTTATTATTTCAATTTTTTTTGAATAATAATATAATTGCTATTATATTTATTTAACCATTAAAATTACTAATAATAATATTAATATAAATTATAAATTATAAAAACTATAAAAGATTAAAAATGTTTTTTGCAAAATTATTTATATAATAACATTTTTTTATAATAAAAAAAACACTTCTAATAATAACTTCATTATGAATAGTAATAATAACGATACCAATAATAACAAACTAATGACATTAATATTGTTTATGCTATAAATATTAATGTCAATGTTAATACTAAAACTAATGTTAACAATAATAATCTATGGTTACATATAAATATATACATCAAGACAAAACAAATAAAAAAGACAAGTAATTGAAATAAGATCTAGTAAATAAAATTAATATGTGTGTCTAACTATAATAATAATAATAATACTATTATAATAATATTTTATAGTGATAAAAAATAATAATAATACAACAACTACATATATATATATATATATATATATATAAAGAGATATACATTTTTTGTCCTCTTTTGTTTTTACAATTTTATCCTTTTAATTATTTTTTTAATTTAAATAATTGTTCATAATAAAAAAGTTATTTGTAAGTTTTATCACTTTACTAATTTTAGTATCAATTTTTTTTCATTCAAATAATTACATAGATATAAAGATAAAAGGAATAACAAAACAAATAAAAAGTACAAGTAATTGAGATATGATTTCGTAGTAAACAAGTAAAATGTTTATCAACTATAATAATAATAATAATAATAATAATAATAATAATAATAATGATGATGATGATGATAATAATAATAATAATACCACTATAATAATATCGCAAAGTGATACAAAGAATAATATTATAACTGCATATATAAAGAGATAGATATCTTTGGTGTTCTTTTTTACTTTTTTCAATTTTTAGAATTAAAATAATTGTTCAAATATAAAAATAAATGAATAAAAAAACAAATAAAAAGGTCAAGTAGTTAAATAAAAGTAAAATGTGCATCTAACCATAATAATAAAAACAACAACAATGATGATGATAATAATAATAATAATAATAATAATAATAATAATAATAATAATAATAATAATAATAATAATAATAATAATAATAACTATTATAATGATTATAATTCTTATTAATAATAATAGTTGATACTAATAATAATTATTAATAATATTATTATTATAAATATTATTTGTAGGGATAATGATAAAATTATAAGCAATATTAATATTATTAAAATAATAATAAATAATAATAAATAACATTATTATTTATAATATTTTTATAACTATTATAATTTATAATAATTAATAATAATATTATTATAAATATTATTTGTAGTGACAGTACTTAAATTATTAATAATTATTATATTATTATTTTAATTATCATTTCATAATTATTATCATTTCAAAAATATTATATTATTAACAACTATAATTATTATTATTTTTATTATATTAATAATAATAATTATTATTATTATTATTGTTATAAATATTATTGTTATTACTATTATCATTAATATTATAAACTATAATTATTTATTTTTATATTATTATTATTATTATCAAATATAACTATAATAATTTTATTATTATCAACATAATTATTATGATCATTAAGTATTAGCTATCATTACTCGTATAGTACCCAGTTTGGGGCTAGTGTGTCAAATAGGTAACCAGTTTAAAAAAAGTGTCAATTGCAATGACATTTGATAGTAATACTGACACGTGACACTGACAATGTCACGTGTCACACACAGGGAATTGACAGGTGACGTTTTTTTTTTCAAATTTTTTTTTAAAAAATTTAAAAAATTTTAAAAAAATCAAAAAAACCACAGACTGACACGTGACATGTTGACTAACGACGTTAGTCAACTCTGTCTAAAAGGAAACACTTTTCCAAAAGTTGGGATGCAATTGACACATTTTTTAAACCGGATACCTATTTGACACACTAGCCCCAAATTGGGTACTATACGAGTAATTATCCTAAGTATTATTATCAATATTATTAACTACAATAATACTTATAAAATATTATAAATAATAATATTACTTATTATTATTATTATAACAATAACAATATAATAATTATTAATAATTTTACTACTATCGCTATAAATAACATTTATAATAATAACATTATTAATAATTACAAATAAAATATTACTTATGATTATTATTATAATAATAATATTGCTTATAACTTTACTACTATTACTACTAATAATATTCATAATAATAATAATATTATTAATAATTACAATTAAAAATACTTGTAAAAATATTTAAAATAATAATATTATTTATTATTATTATTATAATACTACTAATATTGCTTATAATTTTACAACTATTACTACTAATATAATTTATAATAAAAATATTAATAATAATTACAAATAATAACACTTACAAAAAAATTATAAATAATAATATTACTTGTAATTAATATTATAGTTGAAATCATAAATAAATAAAAAAATAAAATCAAATTGATTTTCGTAAAATTTGAAATCATAAAAATACTAATATTGCATATAATTTTACTACTATTACTACTAATAAAATTTATAATAATAATATTAATAATAACTACAGATAATAATACTTATAAAAATATTAAAAATAATAATATTACTTATTATTATTGTAATAATACTTGCTTATAATTTTACTACTATTACTACAAATAATATTTATAATTATAAAAAAATCACAACTAATAATATTACTTATTATATTGTAATAATACTAATATTACTTATAATTTTACTACTATTATTACTAATAGAATTTATAATAATAATATTATTAATAACTAAAAATAATAATACATATAAAAATATTAAAAATAATAATATTATTTATTATTATTATTATTGTAATAATACTAATATTGCTTATAATTTTACTACTATTACTACTACTAATATTTATAATTATAAAAATATTACAACTAATAATATTACTTATTATTATTGTAATAACACCAATCTTGCATATAATTTTACTACTATTACTACTACTAATATTTGTAATAATAATATTATTAATAATTAAAAATACTAACACTTATAAAAATATTACAAATAATAATATTACTTGAAATTAATATTAGTTGATCATAAATAAATGAAAAAATAAAATCAAATTGACTTTCGTAGGATTTGAGCTCGGTCCTTCTATACCAGAGTTTTAAAATGACGATAAAACTAATTTTTGTGCCACTTATCAATAAAAGAAAATGGATAATATAGTAATTTTGGTAGTATCTTCTTTTCTTAATATGTAATAGATAATAGCTTCTTTTCTTAATATATAATATACTTGGGGTGAAATTGTGGGTTTGGTCTAGTGGGCCGACGCACAGGTTAGCCAAAAATTCGTAGGCCGGGCTGAGATATTGAACTTACTTGTCCGCAAAAGCTTGGCCCGCATAGTGCGCAGTCCGCGTAGATTATCCCATTGGCTCACATTAAAAAAAAAAACTTGCACTTGTGTATATCAGTTACTTACCTTTTGGACTTCTACATAACGTCGTTCCAAATTTTTGTATGATTGAAAAAGACAAGTATTATGTATTTTTGAATGTGCTAAAATTTGAAGAACACATCGTGTATGTCAAAGTACGAATATGAATATGATGAAAATATTGAATTATCAATTTATCATCTAACTCTTAAAAGTATTTGTTTAATTTTGTGAACATGTTAAAATTTATCAATTTGTTAAATATTGAAAGCTTTATCATATTTCTTTTTTACATAAAAGACAGGCTACCCCACTAGCCCGCACTTATGCCAGACTTTTCAACCCACATTGAAAATGCGGACCAAGTGCGAATCAGACCTAAACAAGCCAGGCTAATCCGCATTATCACCCTAGTAAAAACCATTTAAGAGCATTTTTTTTTTAAATTCTGCCCTACTGGAGTACAACAAATACATAAGATGAACAAAATTATAAAATTAGATTATATTTCATACAATATCAAATAAAAGAAATACTTGCTTAAAGTCATACATGGGGTGAGAAGGAGTTTTTTTTTTTTATAATATTTTTATTTGATTAACTTTTGTATAATGTGATATTCAAGCATAATTTTCGAATTAAGTAATGACTATAGTTTTATTTTATCCATTTTATATAATTTGTTTTCTTAAAATATAGTTTAAGAACAATATAGTTATAAATTGACAACTAAGCAAGCATAATAATATTGAAACTTAAAGTTGAATTGAATTCTAACCGTGGGCTTTTAGTAAATTTAGTTATTTTACTAAAATATAATTCTCATCCAATACGTAAAATTGTAAAAGTAATTTTACAATCAAAATCTACAGTGTGAGTATATTCCAAAATACAAATTATATATATATATATATATATATATATATATATATATATTTCTCACGTACATATATTAATCTTTTCAAAGACAATACAAAGACATAAGTATATAAATGTATAATAATAACTAAGGTTTCCTTCACTTTCATAACCATTGAAAGCATGTGTACTTAATTTCGATAGGTGTGAAAGGAGTTTGGCTCCACCAAATTTTTGTACGCGCGCGCGCACACATACATATATATATATATATATATATATATATATATATATATATATAAATTAACATATACATAAAATATTTTTATTTTATTTTATTATATTCTTATATTTGATAAACATTTAGCTAGCCATTGTGAGCTAACCATTTAGCTAAACATATAATTAAAAAATATTTTCTTTTCTTTTTTATTATTTTGTATTTCCTTTTACTAATTTTTGTTTTGTTTACTTTCTTTCATCCAAGTCTACAATAATGAGGAATGAGATCCCCAATTTTGTGTAAGAAGAAATTAAATCCTTATTGAGGTATGAGAAAGGATGATATTCTAGAAGTCATTATCATATTTTTTATTAAATCATGTTAGGAAATTGTGTTGATTACAACTAAAATATGATGGTTGAATTTGTAGATATTATCACCATTGTTTTTAGTAGCCTACTCTTAGTTTGTTATTTATACGATAACATGTTTAATTTTACTTAGTATATAAACATGTCTTTATGCGTGTCAAGGAGTTGAACTTCAAATACACTAGAAATTTAACAAAGGAGTTAAACTTGAAATACAATAGAGATATATATTATTTAATTTTTATTTTTATTTTTTGCTTTTTAAGTGTTTTTTAATTATCTTTGTTAAACTTAAATAATATTTTTTCTTTCTTGAAAGTTCTCATGATTTTAAAAAGGGTTTAGGGTTGAGAAATATGTAACTCTATTATCCGAAAATAAGATAGTCGATTTAAATACATAAACATAAAACAAAATTAGTTAATAGAAATGAATTATGTCTCTAAATTAACAAATCAAGCATAACCAATGATTAAGGGTTTTAGATTATGTTAATCCATAACCAATCACATTCTACACGTCATAGTATTTTTGTGGATACACCACCATTCATTCCTTACTTGGGCATGTGAAACTACTAATTCTATATAGAAGATGAAGACATGTTTAATATTATTCTGAGATTCTTTTAAGTATGCATGGCACATGAAGTGTTTACGTAGTTCCCAGCATTATGTGGCCACCTCTAAGTTGCGTTTTCTCCATAATCAAGTAAGTGGTATCTGTCTGAATCACGTACAGGGTAGGCAAAAATTTAATATTGTTTCCTGCAGTGGGATATGGAAATAAAAGCTTCATTTTTAATAATAAAATAATAAAATTAAATTAATTACATAAAAGAGACGCTAATCCAATGGTTCGGGTTTATAAAACTCAGTTGTTAATCTTATGACTCACTAATATATCATCTTAGAAAAACTAAAACTAAAACTATTTACTTAAAATAAGCAAAATTATTAATGCATAGAAGAAACGATAATTGATGTTCCCTCATTAATATATGTATAGAAAGACATAATTAAGGCTGCATGGCTCAAATAAATGAATGGTTTTTCATTTATAGGCTATTGAGCTTTGGCATTCAACTCAAGGCTCCATTGTACTTGAAGGCTCTTGCCACCTTATATCATTTATGAATGACAACGAATCCGATAGGTACAGAAAACTTTACAAACATGCAAGAACCCGTTTTGACATTTTTAGAGTTATTTTTATTTTTAAGTGTTGATAATAGAATTTAAATTTAATAAATGTACATAAAGAGGTTGAGAATACCTTGACATAAGGAAGGATGAAGAAGTCTCACCTTACCTCAAAGACTCTATACAAATTTATTGATTTGTATTACAACAACAACATAATATTGAGGTTTACTATGATGCCTCTCATCAGGGATTGAGTTGTGTGTTGATGCAAGACCGGAAGGTGGTGGCTTATGCTTCGAGGCAACTTAAGGTTCATGAGAAGAATTATCTCACTCATGATCTAGAGTTGGTAGCGGTGGTGTTTGCCTTGAAAATCTGGAGGCACTATCTGTAGTATGGTGCACAATTTCGCGTGTTCAGTGATCACAATAGTCTCAAGTATCTGTTTGATTAGAAGAAGTTGAACATGAGACAAGGAAGATGAATAGAGTTCTTGAAGGATTATGACTTCAAACTTCTATATCACCCGGGAAAAGCAAATGTGGTAGCAGATGCTTTGAGTAGAAAGACAGTGCATGTGGCACACCTCATGATCAAGGAGTTGGAGTTGCTAGAAAGGTTCAAAGATATGAGGCTGCAAGTTGAGTTGGAACCAGAGTTCATTAGATGTAACACCCTAACTAGATCTAGTGACTTTTTGAGCTTAATCAAGGAAAGGTAGTCGGTGGATGCTAGTTTGCAAAAGGTGAAGGAGTTGTCTGGATCAAATCAAGTAAGGGAGTTTGTTTTGGGTGAAGATGGTGTTTTGAGGTTCAGAGGTAAAGTTTGTGTACCGGATGATACTAAGGTGAAAAGGTTGATCCTTGAGGAAGGGCATAAGAGTCGTCTTAACTTGCATCCTGACATGACTAAGATGTATCAAGACCTCAAGGAAACCTTCTGGTGGCAGGATATGAAGAAGGATGTTGCACAGTTTGTATCCACTTGTTTGACTTGTCAAAAAGTGATGGATGAACATCAGAGACCCGGTGGGACGCTACAGCCTTTGGATATACCAGTGTGGAAGTGGGATAACATAGCTATGGACTTTGTTACCCATTTGCCATGAACCTTGAGAGGTCATGATGCAATCTGGGTTGTAGTCGACCAGTTGACTAAGAGTGCTCACTTCTTAGCGATGAATCTGAGGATGTCTATGGCCAAGTTGGCTCAGTTGTATATTGAGGAGATAGTGAGATTGCATAGGATACCCGGTAACATTGTGTCTGACAGAGACTCGCGGTCCACTTCTAGGTTCTGGCAGACACTGTAGGATGCTTTGGGAAGCAAGTTGAGGATGAGTTCTGCCTATCATGCTCAAACAGATGGGCAGTCAAAAAGAGTGATCCAATCTCTAGAAGATTTGTTAAGAACTTGTGTCTTAGATCATCTTGGCAGTTGGAATGAAGTGCTACCGTTGGTAGAGTTTACCTACAACAATAGTTACCAGGCAAGTATTGGGATGACGCCTTATGAAGCTTTGTATGGGAGGAGATGTAGAACTCCCTTGTGTTGGTATCAAGATGGTGAATCAATGCTAGTTGGGCCGAAGTTGTTAAGACAGACCACAAAGAAGGTGCAATTCGTGAAAGATAGGTTGCAGGCATCTCAAAGTAGGCAGAAAGCATATGCAGATCGGAGGAGGAGGCCCTTGGAGTTCGTGACTGGGGATCATGTGTTCTTGAGGGTGACCCGAACCAGTGGTGTGTGAAGGGTCATCCGCTCAAGGAAGCTTTCTCCTAAGTTCCTTGGTCTGTACCAAATCTTGAAAAGAATTGGGCCTGTAACTTATGAGATTGCTTTACCTCCTCAGTTGGCTAATCTTCCTTCGGTGTTCCATGTCTCCCAGTTGAGGAAATATGTGTTTGACCCATCTCATGTGTTGGAAGCTGAGGATGTGCATTTTAGGAAGGATCTCACAGTGGAGGTACAACTAGTGGGCTTAAAGGATCGTCGAGTTAAAGAGCTCAAGGGAAGGACCATCACTCTTGTCAAGGTCATTTGGGACCGGAGGACAGGTTACTCTACTTGAGAGCTAGAGGAGGATATGAGGAAGTCATATCCACATTTGTTTTCTAGTAAGTCTTAATTTTTGAGGTCAAAAATTTTTATTGTTGGAGAGATTCTCAGACCCATTTTCTTTTTATTTATGCTCTAATAAGGTTTGGGCCTGGCTTAGTTATTCTGTCTCATTTTCAAGAAACAACTCCCTTACTCCCTCTATTTTTCTCCAACAGAGCTCTGCTAGGGTTTGAGCAAGTTTTCCCTACGAACTAGTCACAAGTTCTCTCCAAGTAAGTAATCTCTCAGCCTCTATTCCTTTTCGTTTTTATCTCTAAGCTTTGGTTTCAACCTTAATCCCTTTCTTGGTCTCATTTTCGTTCCCCTATGCTCCTATTTTCCAGCTTCTTAAGTTGTTCTGGATACTGGTGCTCCTTCGCTAAGAGTCTCTCTCGTAGCTTTCAGTCTAAAAGGTAAGGGAAGCTATAACTCCTTTTTCTTTGAAATACAATGTACTTATTTTTGTTATGAAATGTGCTAAGTATGTTTGATTGATGTGGAGCTACTCTTTTTTTACACTACACACTTTTCGTAAAATGAAGGTTCCTACTTCGTTAACCGTTGGATCGAGCTGACATTTTAGCAGCTGATCCTTAACACATAGTTCTTGACTTTGATTTGTCGGATCTTGAATCAGAGCTCTATAGTAAGAGCAGTTTTTATTGCAAGGTCATTGTAGTTTGGTTGTTGACAACACTGCACACTTTTCATAAAATGAAGGTTCCTACTTCGTTAACCGTTGGATCGAGCTGAAAGTTTAACAGATGATCCATAACACATATTTATTGACTTTGACCGGTCGGATCTTAAATCAGAGCTCTTTAGTGAGAGAAATTTTTATCGCAAGATCACTATAATTTGGTTGTTGACAACATTGACCTTTGTTGCTTGTTTGGTGCATAACTTTCTTTATAGTTATTCAATTAAGTTGATTCTTGTTCATTTGGTTCTTGATTCAATCATCTTTAATTTGAATATAAATACAAAATTTTTGGAGCTTTACATAAGCTGCAGTTTTATTTCTAAAATCCCAAATCGTTTGCATAATGTGTTGTTAAGTTGGATTGGTTAAAAATTATAAGAATTAGTTATTTTCCAAGAGAGAAATATGTTGTATGATTTTAATATGTGTCTTCAAATGCTTGTGTGAGAATATAGAAGATTCCATGGGGGAAATCCTATTTGATTTAATTAGTAGCGTGTTCATTGATGTAAGGAGTCAGTACTGGAGGTTTATCCTGATACTCTAATGCTCATTCAAGACTCATGTAGAGTGGAATGAGTCATCTGGTGAGAGGGGCATGAGGTCTTATCTTTAAGAACAACCTCAGGGTTCTTATGATGGTTAAATGGACTAACCTTGTGTGGTAAGGTGAAATTCATTGACAATGACTCTACAGGTAGTAGAGGCCACCAGTAGTGCAAAAACCACCAAGAATCATACATGTCTAGATCCGGATAATTGAGTCTAGAGTGTCATTTTGTGTGATAGGTTAGTTGATATTACTTAGCTTGGTGTTATTGATGCGTTGTTCTACAATTCTTTTGAGTGTTATATATATATATATATATATATATATATATATATATATATATGTATATAAGTGTATTTCTTTTTCTTTTTGCAATTAGCTTATCCTTTCTCTCTATGTTTGTGTTCTCTGTTTGACTTTTCCTTTTTGCAATGATCACCAAATATTTGGTGTGAGCATATGTGGGAGCTCGCGGTGATCGTAGTGATGATGAAGATGCTGCAATTTAGTTATGTTCGTTGGATTTTGCTCTATGATGGAGCCCCTTTTTAAGTATTGTTATCTTGTAGTTTCATGCTCTGTAAGCAAATTTTCAATTTAAACTAATCTGTGTTTAAATTATGTTTATGACATGTGTTTTGTGCTATAGTCTTCCTGTTCAGTATTTTTGGATGACTGTAAAAGATTAATTCTGATATGCTTCTGCCTTGGCTCTATTTTATTATGATTATGCGACTTTTTATTTATTAGATTTATCTATTAAATGGAATGTCACAACACCTCTACCTAATAAGAAGACCAATATACTTCAAGGTAATCTCGGTCTAACAAAAATAATTGATGAGCATGTATTTAAATAAAATTATAAATAAATTTGTCTTTTTAAAATTTAGACTAATTAATTATCTTTTCATGATTATTTTTTATGGTTCAAAAGAAAGTCATGTATAAATTAAATTAGGTTGGTCATAATTTTGATTTGGATAAGTTTTTGTTTTAATAGTTGTATTTTTTTTTTCTCTGGGACTTTTGCTGCCTTTGTTGGCCTATATTAGTTAAAAAAGAGGATATTTGCATCGAGTAAGTTAATGTTTTGATTTGTTTGTATTTTGAAAGTTCATTGAAAGATTTTTATATAATCTTACAGCTAGAAGATAGTAATTAACTTTTCTTAGACACTAAATTATATTTAGATAAGGAAACTAATTGGAATTATTATTTGAAACTGTGAGATTGGTATAGCTATATGTATTTTTGTATTGCGTTGGTGAGAATATAATATTAGAGTTTTTCCAATACTGTAGAGCCAAAATTGAAAATAAATGGATATAGATATGTATAAGTTAAAATAGTAAGTTTAGACATGTAAAACTCATTGGATATACACACATTCAAAAGCTATGATAATTATTGTTTAGAAAAAAATTTGTTTTTAAAATATTACACCGATCGTTTGACAATATTTATTGTTTAAATTATTATTTGAAAGTAAGAAAGATGTATAAAAACAATTCTCTCTTCGTGGAACTTGTCAAGACCTTGTTGGTCTAATACTTGTCTATATCTAATAGACCATTTTTCAGTAAAATTTTATGTTAACAAATACTAATACAAGACCTGCATACGCACGGTCGTGTTTTTTGTTTTTGTTTTTATTTTTAAACTAGATTTTATTGTTGTTATATATGAATAATGCAAATTAATTTGAATATTTATTATTATTAATTTAATTATGTATAATGATTAATTTATTATTTTAGTATAGAATTGATTTAATTAATTATATAAATTTATTTTAGTGAAAATGATTAAAAAAAGAGTAGTAATAATAAGATTAAGTAATAAATATTTAAATATAATATTAACACAATTGTTAAACGGAGCATTTATTATATTAATAAAAATTTTAGTTATAATATTACATTTTATTCTTATATAATTAATATAATTATTGTTATATTAATAATAATAATAATAATAAATTATACTAATAATAGTATTAATCATAATAATATTAATAATAATAATAATATTAAAAAATAATAGATAGATATGGATTTGTTTGTTTTAAATTATGAAAATGACACTAATTGATTAGTATTTTGTAGTAAAATAATATTGTTACATATGATTAAAATTTGTAATTATACTTTTGAGTTATATATTATATTAAAATAATTTGTCTATGCACAATTGTGTGGTTGTTATTAAAGTAAAATCTAGATATATTGTATAATATAGTCCTATACAAAATAAATATAACATGAAATTGATGTTAAATTTTTTAAATAAAACATATGTTGATATAAATATATGTATATTATATTAAAATCAAATGCGTATATGCACAAGTAATTGTTAAGGTAAAATGTAAGTATATTGTGTAATATGGTCTCTTATAAAATAAATAAATAAATAAATAAATATATATATATATATAATATGAGATTGATGTTAAAATATTTAAATAGAAATACATGTTGATATAAACACATGTATATTATATTAAAATAAAATACATATCCACATGATAAAGAAAATGTAGACATACTGTATAATATAATATGATCTCCTATAAATTAAATATAATATAAAATTAATGTTAATTTTTTTAAACAGAAACACAGATAAATATAAACTGCATGTTATATTAAAATTCGGTTTTGAAGTCCAATTTAGTAACTTACTGGATTAAAAAATTCGAAATCCATATAAAGGACTCATAGGATTTCAAAATTCAATTAAGCAACCCACCAAATTTCCAAAATCCGGTTAAACACTTTCCAGATTTCAAAACCCAGTTAATATATTTATTTAAATAGTTTTCAAATTTAAAATTTAGTAAACATTTTAATTAGTTTAATTTTTTTAAAATATTTATTTAAATTAAAATTAAAAAATATATTTCATTTGTGTCTATTTTAATTTATAAAAACTTAAATAAATTTAACTAAATATTTTAATTAATATGATTTAATATTTTAATATAATTTAATGTATGTTAACAAATTTCAAAATACAGTGAACATATTTTTTTAAAATATTTTTAAATTAAAAACTTAATTAATATTTTAATTAATATAATTTTCTTTCAAACATTTGTTTAAATTAAGATAAAAATAAAATATATTTTAATTGTGTTAAATTTAATTCAATAAATATTTAAATAAGATTTATTAAATATTTTAATTTGTATAATTTAAAATTTTAATAAACTTAATAATCATTTTAATTAATATAGTTTTATTTTGATTATTTATTTGAATTAATATAAATTAAAATACATTTTATTTGTTTCAATTTTAATTTCATAAAAATTTAATTAATATAATTTTAAATTTTAATATATGTTAAAGGAATGTCTGGTTAACATAGTTTTTTTAAAATATATTTAAATTTAAAACTTAATAGTTTTTTTAATTAATATGTTAATTAAAAATAAATAAAAATGAAACAAGTAACTTCAAAAAACAAAACATTGAAAAAAAAAAACTAAAAGGAGGAACTATAAACAAAAATGAAAATACGTACATATATTGGATTTCAAAATTTAATAATTACTTAGATTTCGAAATCCAGGAAATATAATTAATTGGATTTCGAAATCTGATAAATTCTGTAATTGAATTTTGAAACCGATAAATTTTTTAATAAAATTTTGAAATTCAATGAATTTCTTAACTATATTCCGAAATTCGATAAATCTTTTACCTGGATTTCTAAATGTAGTACATTCAAAATAATCGCAATAATCACTTAGGCATATATTTAGCATCACAGTAAAATTTTGGATACAGAAGAAAAGTTGGAAAAGTTAGAGGTGTAGGAAGAAACCCACATATTTTTTTCATCTCTAATCTCATCCAATTGTCATTTCTTCTACCTTACTAGATCTTCATATATAATTAGGTTAAATATATTTTTTAAATATATTTAGGTGACTTAAGTTTTAGTAAATTTTGGAATTAGTTCTTTTTTAAAATTTTATATTAATTTAGTCCTTCATTTTTAGAAATGTGTAAATTTAGTTCTTCTTACCAAATTTTGTTAAATTTATTTGATATTTTAAACGCATTTTATGATAATATTTCAGTTAATATTAAAACGAAAATATGTAAAACAGTGTAAACAGTTCATATACTATTATGAGACGTGTTTGAAACGTCATATAAACTTAACAATTTTTTTTATTAAAATAACTAAATTCACACATTTTTAAAAAAAACTAATTTCAAATTTCACTGAGAGACAAAAATATATTTTACCTTATATAATTTCATCACTTAAAAACCGATGATAAAGGCTATATCATTCCTGTCATCTTTGGAAAAGTTAAACAAAGCTCTTAATTATTTCATTACACGTGCATTTCATTTTTTTTTTTAATCTTTTATAACACTTGTAATTTTTTTTTTTCACATTACTATTAATCTTAGCTGAAACTGAACATTTTTATTTACATCTTTTCTCTAAATCACATTGCTTTTATTTAGAATATTAAAATTCAAAACTTGATTTAAAAATCCGAAAACAAATTCCATTTAGACAAGATGTTGTGTTGATAATCTTTGATTGTAATAAATGGAGCATTCTTTTAATTAAAAGTATATCTTAAAATTTCATAAAAAATAATGGTAATGCAAACGTATTATCGATAGAAACAAATTTTCTTTGTGCTCCTTGTCCACAAATCCATTCCAAATACACACTAAATAAATCATGTTCAACCGCAAGAGTAAAACAAAATACAAAACCCAAACAAATTTTCCTTGTTCTCTCTGCTCACCCAAGAGTCCGAACAAGTAAGAAACAGAAAAAAGTTATTCATCGAAAAATAGCAAAATATTGATTCAATGTTAAGAACATGTGTTCCAGTCCAACAGAAGAATCAGTGAATTTGCCCCAAATTCACCCTCAAAGGATAGTTAAGCAGAAGTAGCACTTTCACATTCTGGCCTTAGCAACCACAATAGTGCCTCCACCAATATCAACAGCTCCTGGCCTAGTCCATGATTCCTTAAACTGTTCTTCAGTTACTCCTACACAAACATCAAAAAGGGAAACATTAAATGATTAAAAATCTTTCTAATGACAGTCAAAAAATCATCAGTTTGTGTTAGACATTTCAAAATATACAAGTGAGTACAAATTTCACCTTACAAACTGATTTTGTGGAGTTGAATTAAGTTTGAAGTCCGATTCTTTAAGGAATACTAACAACTAAGATTGCAGATATAAAAAAGAAGGAAAAAAACATGATGTATTGTAAGTGTGTGACAATGTATGACTTGCCTTTTCCCATTGCAGCAGTTGAAGCCACACCTCCTTGGACAGTCTTGAGGTATCTGTCATAGTAGTTAGCACCAGCCCATTTCTGATGAGCAAGTGTGTCAACTCCATTGTTCCTCTCCTCTCTCTGAATCTTCTCAACATAAGCCAGCATGCCCCTCTTGGCAAAGTCTCTTGCAAATGTTGAAGTGATGAGTGCATTAGAATGCAGACCCCCAACTGTGATGAACTGCCACACATACCCCAACTTTGCAATCTTGGGAATGAACTCTCTCATTTCCTCATCACTCATGCCAGAAGCATCCCAATTGAAAGATGGAGACAGATTATACCCAAGCATCATCTCAGGGTGCTTTGATCTAACCCCCTCAGAAAACTCTCTGCACTCCCCCACATCAGGCCTTGCAGTTTCCATCCATATCACATCAGCATGTGGAGCAAAAGCCCAACCTCTCACAACTGATGCTGTTACACACTTTTTGAACCTGTAAAACCCTTCTCTTGTCCTAGGTAAATCCCAATCCCAAAACAACTTCCTCACTCCTAACCTCTCTGCAATTTCCCTACCTTCCTCATTGGAAATGCACCTTTCATAGCTTGAAAGGTGCATCCACTCATTCAACTTCCTTCTCTTCTCTTCCTCTCCAATCTCCTGTTTCTCTATTGCTTCCATAACTGCTTCTGACAGAGTCTTCAACTCTGCCTTTGACAGCCACTCATCCTCCAAAGCCTGAAGCTCTGCCCCACTTCTCCCACCAGCCATGCCTTTTGCCATAAGACCTGCCAGGCTTCTTCCTCTGAGGCTTGGGTTGGTCACACCCAAGATAAATTGGTGGTCCCTTGTGTCAATGTTAGATTGAATCAAATTAGCAGCTTCTGCATCAGTTCTAGCCACCAGCACAGTTTCCACCCCCATCACATCAAACTGAAGCCTTGCTGCCACCAGCCTATTGATGTGTTCACTGATGGCAACCAGAACTTTCCCTGCCATGTGCCCACACTTTTTGGTCACGGAAGACTGGTCCTCAATGTGGATCCCTGCAGCACCTCTCTCCACAAAGAGCTTGCAGAGCTTCACAGTTGCAGTGGTGCCACCAAAACCTGTGTCACCATCTGCTATGATTGGTCTCATGTAATCAACATAAGGGGTCCTTGCCCTCTCTTCCCTGCTCATGTTCATTCTCTCCTCTTTTTGTTTCCTGTCATGGTACTGCTGAGCGAAGAAGAGGTGCTCCACCTTGTTGGGGACTGTGTCGTAAGGGTAATCGGCGAGGTCAGGGCCTGGCTCGTTGGTGGTGGTGTGAGTGGCTGAACACTGCCATCCTGAGACGTAGATTGTGTCCAAGTGCTTCGCCATCTGAGTGACCTGAACAGGGTCGAGTGCACCGAACGTCCTTGAGGCTGTGCCGTTGGCTTGGTGGTTCTTCAGAATGCGCCATAGCTTTTTGGCCATCTCGCCTGAGCCATAGCTTTGTCTCAGGTTGCCTCTCAGGGACACCACGTCTCTCTCTGAGTATGGCCTTTTGGTTAGCTTGAACCTCTCAGAGTTCCACCATGCTTGCACCTCTGCCACTTCTGCTTCGAACCTCGCTTCTTCTTCCACTATCTGTTCATGTATAATTTGCATCAGCATTTACTCAAGTCTGCTGAGATAGCGAAACATGTATTGTATAAATTTTTTCAATTCACAATAAGTTTTCATAAGAATTATGTTGAAGTTGGTTTTATGACTGTGTTAACCCGTAAACTTTTAAATCTAATTCAACTCTGATAAAGTTTATATCTATTTATATTTATTTTTTAAATTGTATTTATTTCTGATCAATGTCAAATTTTCGACACAAATCTAAAATTGGTTCAACTCATAGATTGGTACTGTAAAAATGAAAAAAAGTAAACTTTAAATCTGACTCAATTTTACAAAATCGACTTATAAGATGATGTTTGTATTCACTTCATTTATATTATGACTTCGAATATACTAAAATAAAAGTTTTATTAGTTTGCATTAAACAAGATTTTGCACAGAAGTGAAGTTGAAGAAATGAGGAAAAACAAAACAGAGCAAAAGTGCAGGGAATTAACGAGCTTACGGATGAAGGCATAAAAAGTGATGAAGCCATGGTCAGAACTCTTTCTTTTCTTTTTTTGGTAAATGATATAACTTGAACAACTTTGAGAAGCTCGCGAAAAAGGTTCTCAATTTATACAGCAACAGGGTCACTATCTAGACGAAGTCCTTGAAAGAATGGTAACTTAGATGAGACTACGCAAAAGAGAAACAAACAAAAATCCAGAAATTTTATCTGATCATATCTAATGTCTTTTGTTATTCTCTTCCTTCGAAAATTCGAAAACGTAGCTCTTGAAAGCTGCATTTGCAAGCACTTATGGTGGTGCCACTTTGCTAACTCTCATATATGTCATCTTCCATTTAGTATGATGTCAATCACAACACTGATTTTGTTTCAAAGTGCATTCACATTATCTTGAAACACCAAAAATTTCATACAAAATGCCATTCATATCTTGTGGTAATTAGGAGTTATTCACGACTTTGATCTTACAAATTACTTTTTAATGAATAATCACTTGAAAGAGTGAGATTTGTGTTTTAATTATTAGTAAACGATTAATATATGATATATGAAAATCATTGAAAACAATTTTGACATTATGAACTCACCCTAATTATATAAGAGGTTCACATAAAAGCAACTATATATGTGAAGACAATAAAAGACATACGTTTCGTGCAACTTCAGCATTTATCATAGTCACAACCTGGTTTTGACTTCTACGCAATGTTGCTACAGTCACAATACCGTGATGAAAATCACACAAGAAAACATGACGACGCAGTTTTCTGAGGATGTCTTTATGTTTTTGTTTTCTCACGATTGTCCTTACACAATATTAACAGAAAAAGAATATCGTCCATAAAACCTTTGATTGAAAAAAACTAAATTAATTTCACTTTTAAGATTAAAAGGTTAAACTATGTGAATTTTTTAACAAATTAAAGTGGTACATATTTGAAAGACTAAAATGACTTTTTTTTTTTCAAAAGAAGGGTATTAAAATAAAATATAGTTAAATATTATATAATATCTATAATATTTAACTACATTTTATTCTAATAAAGGAGAAGCGGAAGAATTGGGTAGAATCTCAAATAAATATTTAAAAATTTATAAATCATATATAGAATATGCGACTTTCAAGATAAAAGAAAAGTTTTTCAAAGCATCTGAAAATGTAAATACTTTGTTTCTCTATTTCTTTGGTGTTTCTATCAAAAAAAGTATGATATTCGAATGGAGGACAACACAACAGATACATCAATGTAAGTTAACTAAATTAATGAATGCACAACAATACATTTCATTCGAAACACAACGTCAATAATATTTATTTTATTGATACAATGCTATTTATATTTAATTAGACAACTTTCTTAATATTGCATTGAATATTAGCATAAAAAAAAACTAACATTTTGTCTTATCAGCATAACAAACGCATAAGTGTAAGCTAACTAAACTAAATTAAATGAAAGTACAACAATACATGTTCATTCAAAACATAATATCTACAAACAATACTCGTTTCATTAATACAATGTTCTTCATATTTAATTAGACAACTTCCTTGATATTGCACTCAATACTAACATAAAAAGGACTAACATTTGTCTTAATTATCATTAATAGTATGTTTGGTTTCTGGGTTATCAGGTCACATTTTACTTTGATCCAATTGATAACCTAAATTCTCACAGTTAAATTCCAAAACTTTAGGAGAAATCAGAACTTCTCTCAAACATACATAGTTAACAACATATTTTAACTATGAATTAAAATAAAATATAATACATAACAGTCATAAATTTCAAACAAAGTCTAAATAATCTATTTAAATAGTATTGAATGACAATTTACAAAAAAATATTTTTTTTTAAAATCAATTGATAAAAAATAACACATTTAAAATCAATGTGTTAATATTTCAATCATATTTTTTTAATTTAAATTAGAGTATATGAATATGAGTTTCTATGGGTATAAATACTATATATAATATTTGTACTCACCCATTTAACATGCGTGTATATAAAATATTCGTACCCATTATACGTGAATATCCATTTATAATATCTATTTTCTATCCATTACGGATTTTATCTACGAATACTTGCAGATACAAATATTTTTAACATCCCTAGCTGAAACGCATGTGTTTCGTAAAATAGGAATTATTATATCTAAAAATAATGGTGGTTGAGAAATGTGAATTTAATAAATGACTAAAATTTATTAGTTATTATAATAATTTTTATAACCAATATTTTCACTTTTAGTTTAATAAACATTTGAATTCGTATAATATTAAACTATTTAACAAGAGTAACGTGCATAGTCTTATGGAATAATTTTATTCTTTTGCAAGATTTTGTCCGGTGGAATTCTTCTCCTACCTTCACGGAAAGAGTTAGATTGTGTTTGGATAAGGTAATTTATAAGGGTAATTTATTTATTTTTTTTAAATTTAAAATTCTTTACACTAAAATGATTTGTTTAGACAAAGTAATTAGAAAGAAATTCAAATTTAAATAATTTTGGAAGGTATTTGAAGAATAAAATAGAAGAATTTCAAATTCCATAAAAAATATAAGAAATTTGAAATTTTACTCTTTCTCACTCCACTATCACTCTACTCGTAAAGGTCGAGCCAAGTCGACTCGATTGATAGTTGATTTGAGTTAGTTTAGACTAGTGGTTAAGTTGAGTTGGTTGGCCTAATGGTCGAGTTTGTCGGGCTGAAGATCGAGTTGAGATGATCATGATCGGAGGTTGAGCTGAGTTTGTCTAACCTAGTGGTCGAGTCGAGTTGGCCTGAGACAAAGGTCAAGTTGAGTTGGCTTGGATCGAAGGTCGAGTCGACACGACTCAGGCTGATGGTCAACCTGAATCGACCTTGACCAATGGTCAAGCTGAGTCAGTGCGAGCCAAAGGTCGAGTCGAGTCAACCCCGGTGGAAGGTTGACCCAAGCTGGCCTTAGTCAAAGGTCCACTCAAGTTGGCTCCAACCAAAGTTCGAAAAAACTCAGTCCGAACCAAAGGTTGAGCCGAATCGTCCCAATCCAAAGGTTGAGATGAGTCAGCCCTGGCCGAAGGTCGAGCCGAGTCAACTCGAGTTGAAGGTCGAGCTGAGTCGGCCCGAGTGAAAGTCTAGTCGAGTTGGCCCAAGTCAAAGGTCGAGCTGAGTGGGTCCTGGCCGAAGGTCAAGATGAGTCGGCTCTGGCCGAAGATCTAGCCGTGTCGACTTAGCCAATGGTAGAGCCAAGTCGACCCAAACCAATGGCCGATCTAAGTTGGCCTGGGTCGAAAGTCGAACCGAATTAGTATGGGCCGAAAATTGAGTCGAGTTAGCCTATGTTGAATTTGATCTAAGTCGGTCTCGGTCGAAGGTCGAGTCAAGTAGGTTTTGGCCGAAGATCGAACTGTGTCGATGGTCGAACTGGATCGATGGTCGAACTGATTTATTCGAGACCGATGATCAATCTGAATCAGTTACAGCCAATAATCAAGTCAAATCGGTCTGGACCAAAGATTAAGCCGTGACAACCTAAACCAAAGTCTAACCTAGTGTTCTAGGACAGTTTGGATGGGTAGAAAGCCGATCTTGGATGATAAGAATGAGAATTAGATTGAGGCTTGGGAGGCATAAAAAAAGCATAAAAACACAAAATGTTAGACTTTTGCTACAATTATATTAACACTATGGTGGGAGAATGAGAAAATATGCTAGCGTAAAATAAGAAAAACCTTATTTACTTTCAAAGAAACTCTAAATAGGTAAAATTATTGGGTCTAAAGTGCCTATAACAAACATAAAATAAAGACAATGTGTGGCTACTCATAACAATCCTGTTTATACAAAGTCTCCATCCATTTGAACTTTATGTGTTCACGCCTGAATCTGATGGAAGTGTTGGTCATACTGTATCAATTGAACACTTTAAAAATACTTATACAATTATATATATATATATATATATATATATATATATATATATAATATTTCATCTTCAAACTTCTTAGACATTAAAATTTTCGAAATGGTTAGAGTTTGTGAAATGCCTTGTAAGAGGCTGTGATTTTGGATTTGTTGAATACAAAAGAGGCAAAAGAAGTATGGGATTGTCATAGTTGATATATATGCTTGGAACAAGCAACATAATAATATGATAATAATATGCTTAGTTGGTAGAAGAGAATGGAAACTATAATTGTGCAAATATAGCAATCAGAGTGGTCCTAGAGGACATTGATATTGATATCAGGGTTTTATCATTTTTTTTTTCTCAGGTTTCTTGTGAGTTTCAGTTACGACTTTTATTCCTTTCAAACATATCTAACTAGTAATAACCTGTTATCCAATCCCCTCACTGCATGAATCATAACATTTTCTATTCACTTGGATGAGGCCAATGATGATGCATTGCAATATTATTGACAAATAATTACATTCATTTTTCCTTTCCTTTTAAGGGGATGGAGATTGTGCATATGGCATTTCAAAATATAGAATGGGTTGGTGAAGATACCTAACAAGACTCACCCATAGCCGCATATATCTAAAATAATAAATTATTTGTTTAAAAAAATTTAAATGAATTAATAAACTTACTTTTGGCCAAATATATTTATAATGGTTTTTGTTTTTAAATTTTTAATTTTCAAGAATATCCACAAACATGTGTAAACAGTCATAAATAGTTTGTGGATATCTATACATGTATGAAGAAGGACAAAACAAAATTCCATCTAACAAGTGATGTGACAAGGGAATAATAGTCGTGTTTTACTATCCTGTCTATCATCAGCCTGATTTTGGGAGTATTAGAATATTAAAATTAACCAAAAATGATAATTGTATTTTTAGTCAATAATATTATGTAAAAATTAAATTAATTTTATTATTAGGATAAACAATTTCTTATTTGGCTTTCAAGTTCTATTTTTTTTTGTCGGTATTTGTCTACAGATTCACCACATGCCTAGCTGAGAAAAGATAAGTATTGATTTCTCAAATACGTACAGTTATGTGTTTGTTTATTAGATTTTGCTTCCTTAGAGGATTTCTAAATATCTTCATCATATTGTATTTGAAGGAGTAGAATTTATTAGGAAGTAAGACATTGCAGTTAAGAAAACTAATATTTATGTGAATTAGACCGTGAGAGTAGAGAAAAAAAAAACTATATAGGGTAATTAGAAATAGAATGTTTTTTTAGCATAATTTCTAAAAGAAAAAAATGATTTCACTTTTAAATGGTTTTGAAAAGATACTTTACATAGTAAAATTGTTTAAATGAGTTATACTGGTTTAGTCTATATTTGTTTCTAAAAATAAATTTTGAAAAATAAATTTGAGAAGAAAGAGAGATGAAAATAAACTAGTTTAGATTAAGAGAAAGATGATAGTAAATGAAAAAAAGATGAGAGAAAAGATTATGAAAGTTGATGAATGATGTGATCGATGAGTTTAATGGATTAAAAAATATTTTAATTGATAAGATTAGATTACCATTTTATCCTCAATCATAAAAGTAATTTAAAATAAAATATAATTAGTGTAAGTTATGTTAAAATAAAATGTGATATTTAAAATAAAATAAAAAAAGTTTAAATTGATAAAATTATATTGAAATAAAAGGGATTGGTAGAAATTAAATTGAAATAAATTAATTGTGAATGAGTGATTAGTTTAAAAAAATAATAATTATTATTATTATTTAATTTATACATTATTACTCTTGAAGATGAAATATAAATTATGTTAAAATGATTCTATTATGAGATATGATAAATTGAAATAAATTGTTGAGGTATGATGTAAAAAGTTAGAAGTTAAAGAGGAGTGATTCCCAGTAGACAGCAGACGATATGATTATTTAGTTAAGATATTTTATGTATATTCAGGTTTTACTAATAAATCAAAGTCATATAGATGAAGAAGTCATGCTTCCTTAGTGAATTGCGTGATTAGTCATTGGTACTCGATGACATATGTAGTAGATCATTGTATTATGTGAAAATGTTAGATGAAATTTATTAATTAATAATTTTTTTATTTTATAAATTGATATTTAAATTGATTATTATAGTAAATAATAATTTTTTGTCACCGTAACTAATTATTAATAGAAAATTTTCTTGTGACAACTTTTAAATTTTATAAATACTACATTTTTTAATTTAAAAATAAAATACATACTCTTTGCTTCTGAAAATCCAATTACCAAACACGTATTCTATATAGATTATAGAGTTACTCTTTCATATTAAAATAGTTGCACTTTAATTTATTTACGGATTAAGGATAATAATTATTGAAATGTTTGTTTAAAATAATTTCACTCCTTTATCCAGTACATTAAAAAAGCATTTATAAACATAATAATTATAATTAATTTCATTCTTTTAACAAATACATATATCAATTGCAAATGCAAACTTTCTTTATTAGTTTATTTAGACACCTTAAATAAAATAAAAACAATATTCATTGAAAATTGAAAACATCATATCATTTAAAATTTTGTAAAAATTAAAATTACAATCACTTGGAGGAATATATTACAATGTTCTATTTTAGATAATTCCTAAATGGGCAAAACCATGCCCATAACTAGAAGAGTTCATATGCAACTGCAGTCGAAATCTTTGTGGGACTGAAACCCATAAGTAAACAAGTTTTTGCCCCTGAATCGAAAGCTACAGTATTGTCTAAGTCTTTATATATATATATATATATATATATATATATATATATATATATATATATATATATATATATATATATATATATTTTTATTTTTATATATATTTTTTTTTA
>Ga0214545_1002770_pt1 | contig 33709 bp, 9 predicted proteins | sample CNSS4metaG_FD_160064 | JGI IMG/M metagenome (GOLD analysis project Ga0214545, IMG submission 160064) | Root nodule microbial communities from cowpea collected in UCLA plant growth center, Los Angeles, California, USA - CNSS4 | ecosystem: Host-associated > Plants > Roots > Nodule | place: USA...
CCACCACCTACACCTCCACCTTTGCCAATTCCTCCTCCAACACCACCACCTTTTCCAAAACCACCACCACCACCTTTGCCAATTCCACCTCCTACGCCACCACCTTTTCCAAAGCCACCACCACCGCCTAAACCTCCACCTTTGCCAATTCCTCCTCCAACACCACCACCTTTTCCAAAGCCACCACCTCCACCTTTACCAATTCCACCTCCAACACCGCCACCTTTTCCAAAACCGCCACCACCACCTAAACCTCCACCTTTGCCAATTCCTCCTCCAGCACCACCACCTTTTCCAAAGCCACCACCACCGCCTAATCCTCCACCTTTGCCAATTCCACCTCCAACACCACCACCCTTTCCAAAACCACCACCGCCGCCTAATCCTCCACCTTTGCCAATTCCACCTCCAACACCAGCACCCTTTCCAAAACCACCACCAGCACCTCCTCCAATGCCACCACCCTTTCCAAACCCTCCCCCAGCACCACCACCAACTCCTCCACCAGCTCCACCACCAAACCCTCCTCCAGCACCACCTCCTCCACCTGCTCCTCCGCCAAACCCTCCTCCAGAACCACCTCCAAACCCTCCACCGGCTCCTCCTCCTCCTCCTCCACCAAACCCACCTCCGAAGCCTCCCCCGCCTCCTGCTCCACCACCAACTCCACCACCGAACCCACCTCCCTTCCCAAACCCTACATTCTTTTCTTCATCATTTTTCACAGTTGCTACATCCCTTGCAACCACATTGGCCACAAAGGCATGAGCACATAGCAATAACAACAAACCTAATCTTTTGTTCCTTAGCAACATTTTTAATTGCTAGCAACTCACTCACTGACACTCTTGAATCCTCGTTGGTGAAGTTTGAAGAAGTGTGAAGTGGCTTTTATAACCCAGAGGATCCATATCGCAATCACAATAAGCTGGACCCTCTCGGTGACTTTAATTGGTTTCAACCACTAACCGTTTACGGCATTTAATGCACACCGTTTTACAATTATTCATCGCGTGTTTGGCGCACCTTCATTTCACACTGCAGAAGTAATGTGTAACCCTTCAAAACTTTGTACTATGAACTGACACAATGACACTAGCGCCAATTTGCAAATCCCACATGGCCATAGCTAAATAATAACTTTTTACTATTACTTATCATGTCGACTATAGTCCTTCTTCCATTGGCCATCTTTTGCATTGCCTATATGCCATTCTCGTGGTTCATTCAATGAGCAAATTCTACTTCTATTTCTGCAACTAGTCTTTATGTGGGTGCATGAAAATTGTTCTCTGTTCCCTTTCATCATGTGTGCCTTAATTGTTATGTGCAATACACACAAGAGTACTTGATAGGTTATGATGTTTCATATATATATATACATAGCAGTGTTTGAACGAAAAGACGTTGCGTTGCATGGATGTTTCTGACCTAATCTCCATAAGTTAATTAGATTAGATTTAGGAAAGATAATTATACGTTTCTCTGCATAATCCGATAGAGTATACCGATTTAGTTAGCTTGTGAAAGGAGTGTCCGAAGTGATTTAAATTAAACTTGAACATCATTAAAATTAGTGGGTTGGTTGGGCTTTATTACACTTTGTAAGCATTTGCCGACCAGTGACAGTGAGTTGCACACTAGGTGGCTTTCACAGTTGAAAAATATCTTAGCCAAGATTCAATGGATACAGTAGTCTGAAATGAAAACTAATTAAAAATCTGGGTTAGGCAACGTACGTATAGTAAAGATGATGGACCCAAGCGAAGTGCTGACAGAGAAAAATGAAGGGTTGTATGAAGATTGATAAAAGTTTTGGTAGAAAGAAGTGCGTTGGTGAAGCAGTGCATGTGCTAGGCAGATGCAATATTAATGGCTAGTGGAATTTGTTTTGATATCCAGATCTGTGTGCCTGGCATCCATATATATATCTCACCCATTAAAGTAATTAGATAACAGAAAGAGACCCACAGTATTGCCTTACATTTTTATGTTCATTTTTATTTCTCTCCAATTTTGTTTTACTTTAGCATAGGAAAGATGGGACGGGACAGCGTCTTTCACTGTATCCCTCTCATTTTTTACGTAAAAATTTGTATTCATATGTTTCCACATATCTGTTCAATATGCAATTTTAATCGAAAATTATACTGTCACTTCTATTCTTTTTTTTTTTTAAAGAAAAAAATAATAGTTCATTAACTAATTATCCACACTAAGTTATAGGAGAAATTAAAAGATAAAACATTATTAAAAATTTTCATATTATTTAAAAAATTTCTTACAAATTTGTTATAAAAGTTTGCAAAAAAAAAATATTTCTGCTATTTTTTTAAGAATTTAGTTGACTGGTAATTTTTCGTAGGTAATTATTTTTTATAAAATTATAAAATTTGTAAATATTTTTTACAAAATTTGTTACGAAAAGTATTTTATACGAAATATTTTGTAAAAAAAAATTTCTGCAAAATTTTTTTCATAATAAAACTTATAAGTATTTTCTGTAAAAAACAATTTAAAATAAAATTGGCAAAAAATATAAATATTTTTAATAATGAAAGTCATAATATCAGTACAATTTTAATTTAATCCATGTATCTGATAAGAGGGTCTTCATGTCCTATTAATTAAGTAATTTAATTGTAAGAAAAGATCTCAACAACAAAAATATAATGTTGTAAATATTCAGTATCAATAGGAGATACATCTTTTTCAATGTCTAATTTTGAAAAGTAAATTATAATTACATGAATTTTAAAATAAAGTATAAAATAAAAATTATATAACATTAATTAATTAAAAATTAAACAATTGATATAATTGAAAATTTATAGTAACTACGATATTTATTATTGTTTCTTGTTAGAGGAAAAAAAATTTGCAAATTGAAATGAAGTTAGAGGGTATTGAACGAGTTGAGAGAATAAAAAATTGTACAATAAAAAAAAGTGTATTTCAAACAAATAAAAAATATAAGAACCAAAGACAAAAAGAGAAGATAAATTATTTAACTACCTAATAAATTAAGTCGGTGTTTGAGATTAGAAAATTTCAAATTTTTGAAGAGATTAAAATGTATTGGATTTGAATTAATTTCATCTCAATTGATTGTATTTTTCCTATTATCTTGGGTCATCACATTATTATAACTGTAAAAAGAAAACTTTATAATCTTTGTTTGAATAATAATAAGTAATTTAAAATGGAAGAAATTATTTAATTTACAATTACAATATGAATAATGGATCACTGTAAAATTATGTTTATTTTTTTTTTTTTTCTATTAAAGAGAATAACTTATGTATGTGTTTGAGAAGAGTAGTTCATAAGTTAGTTCTTAGTTAATATGTAAGTTGATAAGTTAATTTATTAGATTGAAGTGTTTGGTAGCATTAATTAACAAATTATTTGGTAAATTAAAAGTGTCATACACACAGACATATATAGAAAGAGAAGTTTTATTATATAAATAGAATTTGTATTTTTCTAAATACATTATTGTACACTTATAATTTTTTATTTTTTAAAATAATTAAATTCCTATTAGATTTTTCAATATTTCTATTTATTTTTTATAACTTGTATACATTTATGGTTTAGATATGTTATTTTATTTAAATTACTTGATCTAATAAATATTAAATTAAAGTAATTTTTATTTAATTTTCATAAATTTGAACTTTTGGATTGATCATTTAATTTCTTATTACATAAAGTTTTTTTTCTTACACTTTTCGTTGTGCGTGTCACGAAATATTAATTATTTTTTAATTTAAACAACATGAAAATTTAAAAAGTTACAAAATAAATACTAAAAAATTGTAATATTAATATAAATATTCAATATCATTAATTGAAAAAATGAAAACAAATAATAATGCGTAAAAAGGAAAAACAATAACAAAACTTATTAAAATATAGAAAATAAAAAATTATAAACCAATTAAAATAATATATTATTTACAACGAAGTTATTTTGAAATAATTTATGAAAATATAACGGGTTAAATATGTTTTGGGTCCCTTAACTTTCAAAGAATTTTGGAATTAGTCAATTTTGAAACTTTAGAGAAATTTAGTCATTTGTCTTTGGAAATACGTGGATGTAGTCTTTTTATTCAAATTTTGTTAAGTTTATTTGATATTTCAAGCTTGTTTTATAATAGTATTTGACTTAACATTAAAATAAAAATGTGTCAAACATTGAGAACAACTCAAATATAATTCTGAAATGTGTACGAAACATCAAATAAACCTAACAAAATTTGATTAAAAGGATTAAATTCACATCTTTTGAAAGATGAACGACTAAATTGATTCAAAATTTCGAGATTGACTAATTCTAAATTCACTCAAAATTAAAAGGGAAAAAAAATATTTAAGCCAAATATAAATAAGCTAGCAACTTATTGGTGCTACCCAATATACTCCGTTTCTCTAATTATTATACCCTATAAAGTTACTGTTCATTTGGAGCATCATTAAATGTTTGTATGTTTAAGTACTCTCACACCAATGTTTGTAAAGTTTAAATTGTTTATGGAAGCCTGGCACGGTATGATTGAAGATTTTTTGCATTCCTTAAAGTATAACGATCTTGGACCATATAAAAACTTTACCAAAAGACACTGTAAATTTTGGGAAGAATAATCGTTCTGATTTTTGATCCTATCCTGAGTTGTAGCAGTAGAGTATGTGTTTGTCTTACCTTAGGTGTATATACGTAGAAAAGGAAAAAACATTAAATGCCCAACTCAACTTGTACAGTTAGAGTTTGTTTTCAGGCCTCCAAATATGACCAAGCTCTTCCACTTCTCAATCACAAAATAATTGCCCATAAATGTTAATTTCTTTTGATGTATACCATTCCCAAAGTCAATGTCTATTTCCTTCTTTTAACAAAGCAAAATTCATCTACAACATTGACTTGTTATCACTTTACAAGACATTCAATTACTCTTCCTCCTTTTTGAGTTAACTATTACGTAGTAAAAATAATCAATAGGTTTAGCAATTACCGGTAAAAAGTACTTCATTGCATCATCTATACTATATGGATCAAACATACATAGTTATAAAAATTTAGTGTAAAAGCGTTATTTAACAAGGACTTTTGAGAGCGAAAGTTAACATTTATCAATACAAATAATTTTTATATCTTATGATTTTAATTAGAATAATAATAATAATATAATTAATTAAAATAACAAATTATATATATATATATATATATATGTAATTATGATTATGATTATGTTTCACTTATATAATGACAAATTTATAAATAGAATAAACATTTTATATTAATTATAATTTGGACTAACGTAAATAATGTTTTTTTAGAGTTGTTAAAGTGGGTAAGAACCTCGTGGACAAACCTGGTTCACCATGGGTTTGGACCGGATTGAGTTGAAATTTTTCTACAAATTTCAGTACGAACCAGTTTTTGACTCAACCCACCAAGAACCTGACTTACCCGGGTTGGCCCACCAACCTGTATGGTCACACGCATTATGTTGGACTTTGCAATGTTGGATTGTTTTTTTAACCAAACACATTAGTGGGTTGGCAAATGGAAACCTAACTTTAACTCTAAATAGATGAGGATAAAGAAGATGCTTCAAGAGATAAAAATGTTGTGATTTTATCCGTTCAAGAATCTAATATTATAGCTGGATAAGTGACAAGAACGTTTTGATCTTAGATAGTAATTTGTTTTTTTTTTTTGTATTGCAGTTTAATGTCATTTTGGATTGTATTTGAATTGTATTGAAGTTTATTTAAATTTTAATCCGAATTTTAATTTATGGCTTAAGAATATATATATATATATATATATATATATATATATATATATATATTATTTTATTTAAGTGGACTAGTGAGTCAACCCCTTTAACCCACCAACCCGTGGTAGACTGGACCATATTCAAAAAATTCCAGCTTGCTTGTAAGTGAACCGGGTTAGGTTAGCTTACTAAGTGGCCAATCCATAATGAATCGAGTTGGGTTGGGCCGAGCGGCCCATTTTGACAACTCTATTTTTTTTCATCTCAGTTAAACTTTTCACTAGTATATGCAAGTATTTTTCATATTCGTTTAATCTAAAATTTATATATTTCTACAGGGATTTCAAATTGAAGTTATTGCCATGTGATTTTTCTATAAAAATTAGAAAAAGAAAAGTTTATTGCCATGTGAATTTTAAAAGTTTTACGAAATATTTATACAAAAAAATTTCACAAAATATAAAATTAAAGTAGCAAAAGTCTTGTGTATATAAAAAATGACTTTTTTTTTCTTTGAACAATTTTGGAAATTTATTGAGAGAAAAATAAATAAAGATAACTTTTTTCAAAAGAGAAATCTAACTTTTTATATTAGTTATTTGATACAGAGAATAATTTATTAACTGATATAAAAATTTAGATTTTTTATGTTGTTTATCTATAACAATATATAAAGGGAATTCCCTTTTTGTGTCCACATTTCAAAATACAAATTTTACCCTTTAAATATAATAATTTATTAAATTTTTAAAAATTAACGGTTACTTTTACAAGCTTTTTATAAAATCGGATGTCTCTACTTCTTCTCTTCTTCTTTATTTATCAATGATTATTTTTTCATTTGTTCTGATATATTTCACTTTATTTTTAATAAATATAATTTTAATTTATATATTAACTTAATAACATTATAATATTATCACCTACTAATATACGCATATTTAAAAAATGTATATACACAGACGCTATGCGCAATAGCGATTGTGTTTACGCTAGTATTTTCATAAGGAATATCAATATTTGTAAAGAATCTATGTAAAAAATTATAATTGTAATATATCAATGTCTTTTTTATATTTTTTTTTTCTCTAACAATTTATCAGGGAAGTAGGTTTAAGGATGATCCAACTTTATAAAATCAGTTCAATAAAGTTACGTTTGTCTTCATTTATATAATATAATTTGATATTATTTCTACTTAACATACAATCTCGAACACAGTTTGATATTATTGTCACTCTCTTCATTTTTAATCTCCATAATGTTTTTTATTATCTCTCATTATGTACTGTGTGTCATTGTTTTTCCTCTTTTATCATCATCTCATTTCTTCTCTCAAACTAATATGTTGTAAATGTATATATTTTTTTATTTATGTGAAGACGAAATTATTGTTAGAATTAAAGACAACGTAATTGGAATATTATAATTAGGAATAACGAGATTGAAATTAAAATAAATCTCATCGTGAGAGGGAGGAAAGAATATATGAGAGAGAGGAAGAATTTGCGGAAAGGCCTAGAGGTTCTTATTGGACAATGATATTGGATATTGATTTAGGGTAGTTTAGTTTATATGATCTTATCATATGTATCTTATACATTTATTATGCTTTGTATCTTTTCATTATTATAATTTTTAAGATAAAGGATAGTGGCAATTTGAGAACATTGGAGAATTTAAATTGAAAGAAACTTACATATGAGTAAAGAATTACGGAGAAAAAAGGAAATGACATTTATACCATTGTTATATTGTGTTATAATCAATATAAAAACTTCAAAATAACTTATATAAAAAAGTTATGATACAGTTGTTCAAAATCTAAGTGAGTTTAAGTTTTATATTAGATAAAGATGAGAAAGTTGACAATTTTATAAAGATGAAGATCCATAAATTTATTGTTTTAAGGTTTTAGGTTGGTTGGAGGTGATGTCAATCTTTTATCTCGGTTAAACTCATATCTCATTTGGTGTTGAATTAATTTCACCAATGATCATATCTCGAAAAATACATAAGTGATTATCATAACTGATATTTGTTTTGAAGATTGGCTCAAACGAGGTACAATCATCATTGAGGAACTTGTGGTTGAAAGGAACTCATCTTTGAGGAAGAGATTGTTAGAATTCTAAATGTAAGGGACTCATTATTAAGAGGAAGATCGTTGGAAAATTAAATGTGAGTCTAAGTCTTATATTAGATAAAAAAAAAGTTAAACACCATATATGGATAAAAATCTATTGTTTTAAAATTTTAAATTAAAAATAATGTCAATTATTTATATGGATTAGAGTCGTATCTTGCTTGATATTAAATCTTTTCTATAATCATCCCTCAAAATATCATCACAACTTAATTCTAACAATGCAGAGCACAGACATCGAGGTGGAGTAGTATGAGAAGAAAAGTAACATGAGAGGCTGTCACAACCAAAATCGTGACGGAACAACCAACAAAAACTAAAATATTAAAAAAAAGATTTGGAGTTGCCACCATAGTTTATTCAGGAAAACTACGAAAAAACAAAATAAAATAAGGCATGTCGGCAAAAAACCAGATTTTGAGTTCGAGAGTCAGTTATGCGTAAAAAAGGTATTAGCACCCCACAACATCCATCCTAAGATAGTACCTTTAATTAAACATGCAAAAGGATATGGTTTTAAAAATATTTTTAATTTTTCCAAAAAAATAATAAAAGGATGTACAAAAGAAACATTTTTTTTTTTAATTTTTTGGGTCCGACAAGGATTAATTCTCACTCTACGTATCTCCATTCAACATGGAGAATCAAGGTTACGTAGGTAGTTTTTTATGAAAGAAATATTTGAGAAAAAGACTTAATTTTTGTTTGGTGGATTTTAAAAAACTTTTTATGTTTTTTTGGTATTTTTAATTATTTGAAAATGAGTGTCATGCGATACGAGTGACCGCACAAACACAAAATTAACACAAAGAAAACTTTTTTATCTTTAGTTCTTTATATATATTTTATATGTTTTAGAAAAAAAAAATTGAAAAATTGGTGTCATACGACGCAACTGACCGGACAAACACGAAAAAGAAATGAAGAAAATTATTTTTTATGATTTTTAGAATAAAATATTTATGAATAGTAGAAAATAATATCCCTTAATGATAATATAAAAAATATATATAAATTTGAGAGAATAACATCACTGACATACCTTCTACACTTTTCAATTCCTCTTCTCTTGTATCAATCTCACTATCTCATTTTGTATATTATAACTATCTTTTCTCTTTTCTTTTCTCGCCTCCTTTTCTAATTTTTTTTATTTTTGTTTCCAAGAGAGATGAAAAAAAAAGGTGTGTCTATGTGGGTGGTAAGAAAGAGAGAGAGGAAGTGTAGAGAATATTTTGTTTTCTCTTTTTTTTATTTTATCTCTTTTCATGTGACTGACTCCCTATTTATATTCACAAATCAATGCAATCATAGCCTTAATTGTAATGTAAAATATAAGGAAGAAATTGGTCATAATAGCAACACATTCTGGGAATAAAATCATATCAAATCAGAGCACAATATCAAACAAGATGGGTAATATTAATTCAACAATTTATAAATCAGAGCACAAAATCAATCCCAATTAATAGTATTGATTTTAATTATATGAAGAGATATTGATTTTAATTATTAGAATCATATAACTAATTTCTCTATGAGCATAACAAACAAATGATAGAAGATATGTTGAATTGTTGGACTCAAAAACAAGAGTCTGATAATTGAAAATAAATTGAGTTCTTTCTTCTTCTTTTGTTTTTACTTCTCTTTTAATCTTTTTTTTTTACTAAAATTAAAGTTTGGAGGTCTTTGAAAAAAATTATTTTATTTATTATTAACTTCAAAATATTTTATTTTTTATTTTTTTCAAAAATAAATTTGTTTATCCGAACAAGTGTGGATAAAGCCTAAGTTTAAATTCAAACATGTCATCTAATATGAGAAGAAAAGTAACATGAAAGCTTAAGGTACAAGGGGATGAGATAGAACAAGAATATATATTAAGGGGTGCAAAAGGTAAAGCCTAAGTTTAAATTCAGCTAGGAATCTGACCCAAACCCATCAGCAGGAGTTGCAGTATTGAGAGATATGACATTGACAATAGAAAAAGACAGAAAGTGACAGTTGAAAACGTGTCTAGCTAGCTGATAATTGATGCCAGTGGAGGAATCGGTAATTGGGGTAGACATGAAAGATTCTTTCTCGTGTTTCTTTTTTCGTACTATTATTTAATAGGTTTGTGTTGTCAATTAAAAAACAATATTGGGGAAAATTTTCCGATGAATAAACCGATTTTTTTATACTAATAACGCATGACAATTCAATTGATAATTCTAAATAACATTATAATAAAAATTATGAATATAATTAAAAAACATGAAAAATAAATAAAACATTTTAAAAGAAATTTAGCGTATTAGACCACAAATTATTGTGAACCATTTATTGACGTGAGCATGATCGAAAATTTTTTACCACCAAATGTAAGATTATATTAGTAGAAAATTTGAGTCACTATCAATATTTTATAATAACTAGAAATAAGACTATAGTATAATATATATAAAAAAATTATAATATACGTGAAAATAAGGTAAGTCTCATTTTGTTGAGTTACTTTTATAAAGTTAAATTTAAATTTAATACTTTAATATTTTCAAAATTATAAGAGTTTATTTTAGTTGGGATTTATATTCATTGTTTTATCTATTATTGAATCCACGAACCATAGTATATAAATAGAGTTAAATCACTTCTTACAAAGTCACTTTTCTATAAGAGTCTCTTTCACTGGAGATTTAAACATATCATGCCATCTACTATTGGATTTTCTTCAATTTCAATATTCAATGTCTTAACATAAAGAGCTAATTACATTGAAAAAAAAAAATAAAAATCAAGTTATGATATATAACTGAAGTCAAATCTCACCTTATTAAATTAAATTTGTAAGATTAAGATGTATTTAAATTAAATAGATGAAATCATAATTACTTGTATTACACTTTATATACTTATATTATTTTTACAGTGAAATTCATGTACTACTCTTTTTTTTTTTTGTTTTGATCTCCATGCTAAAAGTTACTTCTATCAAATTCTATACTAATAAACTTTTAGTTTTTTATAATATTTAGTTTTTTATTATATTTTATTTTTTCCCTTCCCTTCGTCCTTATTTCATTGTGTGGGTTTTATTTCTCGTTGATCATCATAGTATAAAATTGTAGGTAGTATATTTTAAAAATCAGTTAAATATGTTTTTGGTCCCTCAAGTTTCAGTGAATTTTGGGATTAGTCCCTTTTTGAAACTTTATACCAATTTAGTCCTTCATCTTTAGAAATGCGTGGATTTAATCCTTCTTACCAAATTTGTTAAGTTTATTTGACATTTTAAACGCATTTTATGATAATATTTGAGTTAACATTGAAGCGAAAATGTGTCAAACAGTATAAACAATTCAAATATTATTATGAAATACGCTTGAAACGTCAAATAAACTTAACAAAATTTGGTAAGAACGACTAAATCCACGTATTTCTAAAGATGAAGGACTAAATTAGTATAAAGTTTCGAAGAGGAACTAATCTCAAAATTCACTGAAACTTGAGGGACTAAAAACATATTTAACCCTTTAAAAATTGATGAAAATTAAATTTTGTATTTTTCTATTTATTTTATAAAGTACAAAATTTAGTGTTAATAGATAATAAAACATAAAATTAAATATAATAAAGAATATAAATATTTAGGTTTAATTTTTTTTGGTTCCTTTCTTTCTCAAAAATTGATCCTACAATATGTTAATTACATCAACAAAGCAAACCATATATTAAAAGTTTCAATTTTAATAAAAAAAAGTCATTGATTTGTTTTAAAAAATTTAACAAAATTTATAGTAAAAGATCAAATTGTATCAATTTTTCAATAATTGGGACCAAATTAAAACTAAAAACTGGAGGATCAATTTAACATTTTTAAACCAAAACATGAATCAAAAGAGTAATTAAGCCAAATATTTTTTAAGATAATTTTTATTTTCTTTCTCATTATCTTTTTAGTTCTTCATAAATTGTAATAATTTCTCACTCTAATATTGTAATCATTTTTTACTCTCATATGTTTTCTTTCTGTTCTTGAAGAAAAAAAAGTTAGAAACAAACTCATTATTTTTGCTCTCATTTCTCATTTATCACATCCTTTTCTAGACTCATGTCTCAATAACGAAAAACATTATTTTTTATCTCATGAGCTTTTTTGTATATTTTTTTTTATGAATATAGAAGAAAAATAAATAATGTAGAAAAAAAAATGTATTATGTGTTTTTTCATAACCGATTTTTAATTATGACTTGATTATAATATTTTTTTAATAATTATGTGTCTCAATTATAAAAAAATACTATGATAAATTATTTTTTAATGTCATTTACAAAAGAAAAGTATATTGATAAAAAAATAAAAGAATAAATTCATTTTTTAAAAGTGATAAAAAAGAAACTATTGATGAAAAGAAGATAAACTCTATTTCTTCAGTTAGAGAATTCATTTCTTAAAACATTATACTAATGATCGAATCTAATAATCTCAAAATTATATTACTTTAGCCTCTCCAACATTTTTTGTCAAGATCCGCCACTGGTTGACATGGTCCTGTCTTCAACCATATATACATTGAAAATTATGAGGCACATATGTGTTTTACAATATACAAATATGTCTACATTGTATAGTTGGAGGTTATTCAAAGTTAACATATGATATCTTTAAATACACTAACATTTGAAGTGTTGGGAATCTAAGTATGTGTATAAGTTCTATATTGGGTATAAATAAAAAAGTGGAGTATCATATAAGGATAAAGACTCATGAACTAATTGTATTAAGATTTTGGATTAAAAATGATATCATATGTGATTGAACTCAAGTCTCATTAGTATTATATCTTCCTAGTAAATCATCTCTCGAAAAATCTAACATAAAGCTATCCAAAATTATACTTTTCATTCCTGTTCCAACAAAACAGGGAGATAAAAAACTCCATTTTTTTTAAATGATATAGATTATATTGTAAGGAATTTGAATAACAATTTAGCTGGATAGAACCAGTTTCTCAACCAACTTTAATACCATGAAACAAGGCTACGAGTTCAATGTACTAAAAAAAAAAAGGCTTCGTAACCATGACAACATAATTTTTTGAGTATGCTTTATTTTATATAAAATATTTAATTCCATGAATCCATGGTGTATATACAATTTTTTTCGTTTTACAATTTATTTTATATATTTATTATACTAAAATGAAAGTGAATTAATTTGATTAATTTTTTTATAATAATAAGATCAAAGTGTTCACCTAATTCTCAAAATATTATTATAAAGATAATAATTAAAGATTAAAGTATCAACATATATAACTTGATAAAAAAATAAATTAAATATTCTAATAAAATAATTATAATAAAAAAAATTTAAAATTGTTGAAAAAATTAATAGTGTTGTTGTTGGTGGCTTGTGGGTCAACCTACTTCCAACTCGGTTTAAACCCATTTAACCGTGATTAAGTGAATTGGTTCAGTTCAACCTACTTTTGAAAAAAATGACATTTTCTCAATTCAACCCGATTCGAACTCGTGGTAAACTAAGTTGAAACCTATTTTGACATCTTTATGTTCGCCCGACTCGAATGTTTGGACTTGTGGACTTTTCTTGTCCTAACCAATTAACAATTTCACAACTTTGGACATTTTAATTTCTTTCTTTTTTTTAGTGAATTTCAAATTTACCATTATAGTTATTTAAAATACCTTATTCAAAATTTTTCAATTTCAATCTCCTTTTAATTTTTTCATCTAAACATATCATTTTCTGTGAAAGTATTTCAAATTCTTCAATAAATAAATTACTCTATTAAATTGTCTAATCCAAATATACAGATGAATTGAAAATTTTTTATGTTCGAAACTTTGATACATTTTAGTCTTCAAATTTAAAAAATGAATAGATATAATCATTTTATCTCAATTCTATTAAATTTTGTTGACATGTGTTAACGCGTTTCGTGCTAACATTTTGATTGTGTACACCAATACATTTTCACTCCAATATTAACCAGGAATCCCCGTTTCAATGTTAATTGAAAAAAATTAACAAAATTAAACTAAAAAAATTATATTAATTTATTTTTAAAGTTTAAAAAAATGTATTAAAATTTTTAACAATAACAAATTCCAAATTTACATCAAACAAATTAAAAATATATTTAATCCGTTTATTTATCTAAGAGTTCATTTATCCTCCTTGATCATCTTTGCCGGTTTATAAATTCACGTATATTTTTAGAGAGACGCATATTAATTTTTTAAAACAATTGTACTGACCAAATGTGAATGAATTTATATAAAATAAAACAAAAGTAATATTTAACCAATGAAGAAGACTGAAATTGTATTTAACCTAAAATAGAAAATAGTTATAACTTATTATTGGTGACGTAGGAGTTATATATTGAAAATTGAGGGACAAATGAGTAAAACAAATTGGTAGATAAATATATTATGACCCTCTTTTTTTCCTCGCACACTATTATTCCTCTTCCCTCTCCCATTCGTACTCCCAAATCACAATTCCGCTCTTTTCTTTCTGGTCTCTCACTCATCTATATAATCTCTCTCACTCCGTCGCATGCGGTGGTGACTCCTCAAACCCTACCAGATCTGTTCTCGTTTTTTCACCCAACGCCGATTCCTGGTTTCCTTCTTCCACAACCCTAACCAACTCTTTTTTCGCCTAATTTTTTAAATTATTATTGTTATTAATTTTTTTTTGTTACCGTTGTTGTTGCTGTTTTTAATTGCATGTTGGAACGCTTTAGTTGTGGACCCGGTTTGAGGTTCCTTCACTAACGACAAAACTTGGGATTTCGCAAATTTGCCCTTCCAAAAACAAAAGTAGTAGTGGCCTCTACGCTTCGTACAATTCGATAATGAGTCAGCATCCTCGTAGAAATTTTCCAGGTGGCAACTCAAGAAAGGCGAAGCTTGCTGAAGTTGATAAATCGGCTCCACCAAAAGCCGCTGAGCCACCACCCTCAAATGGGCTTTTAGCCGGGTATCTAGCCCACGAGTTTTTGACCAAAGGAACACTTTTGGGTCGGAGGATTGAACTGGACTCGGCCCGACCCGACTTATCTGGTTCTACCTCAGTAGAACAGAAGAGAATCCGGTTGAACCCGCAGACTGGGGAGGTGAAACCCAGTGCGGTGAAGGAGCATGGTAGTTACGAGGAGGTATCAAACCTTTTGAAGATAAAGGGGACCTGCATAAAGGGAATTGTGAACCCCACTCAACTTTCCAACTGGATTAACAAGTGACAATGTTTTTTTCTTTTCTTTCCTTTTGGGTATTCCTACAGACATCTTTGTGCCTGCAAATAACACCAATCGTTGTATTTTGCAAACTTGCACAGGTTAGTTTTAATTTCATTCAAGTTGGAGCTTTTTTGTCTCTGCTGCTTCTTGCTTCTTCCATTATCTTGATTATGAAAATAATTTATTTCTTCTATAGATCCAAATTATCCAAACTTAATGCTATTATTGATATTAATATCCATCAGTTAAAAACTATCTATTTCATTTATTTGATTTCTTTTTAAAAAATCATAAATTAACTAAAATAGTAGATTACTTATAATTCGAATGATCTTTGTTAATAAGATGCAGTTGCTGAAGTATTATAGATTGATGATTCGATGTGCAATGGTAGAATTGCTTTTGGATACACCTTTTTTATATATACAGCAATACAAATGTAATGTTAACCTAAAATTCATATAAATTACTCAAATATTTTATTGCTGGACCGATTTTAGGTTTGGATAAAATTTTCACAATTTGTTTTTCATTATGCATCACGTCTTGGTCTCAAATTATTTTATTGCATATTTTTGTGTATCCTTTGGATTTGATATATTCAAGCTAGATGTTTGACACTCTATGCTTAGAGATACTTAACCAATTCTTTCATAAATATTTATATCAAAGAAAAATTAAAATTAAAAATTCATAAATTTAAAATACATTATACATTAATTAATATTTAGGAGCTTTTTTATATTAGTTCTATAACTTCTTTTTTTTTTTTTTTATTTTTTGTATTTTTTTTTTTTTTTTATATATTTTTTTATTTTTTTTTTTTTTTATAAAAAATTTTAAATTTTTTTTTAATTTATTTATTTTTTTTATTTTTTTTAAATTTATTTAAAAAAAAATTTTTTTTTTTTTTTAATCTGTGCATCTATTATTTTTGCTTATACAATTGTTCATTTTTTTCTTTCTTAAAAAAAAAACCTTCTGGATAAGTTTCTTCACATAGATGTCACTTTACAATTAATCACTACTTATCATTTATATGTTATTAAGGGATACAAATCAAGGTAGTTTGTTTATAGTTGGATAATTATTGTTTTTATATTTTATTTGGGGTTTACTTATATGTTAAATCTTGTATATGTAACATGGTTTTCTCATTAAACAAACAAATATCTACTGATTATGAGAACTGTAATTCATCTCTCATAATAAATAACATAATACTTTTATAAATTGGATAAAATTTATTTGTCACAGGTGTAATTTGAATCGACATAATTTGAATTGACATAACAAACACACCTATTACGATAACTAAAATTTTAATCAACATATAGAGTAAGTATTTACTACATTGATTCAATTGAAATTGTCATGGTAAAAGTTAGTGTACCTTTTCTCTTATTCTAATTTACATGAATCTCACTTTGATCCTTGATTCATTAATCATCTTCGTATCATAATAATTATTATTGTAGTTATCATAATGATCACCACTTTCGTGTATATTTATTTAATAATTATAATATAATAAAGATAAGAAAAAAAGAAACATCCTTCGTTTTTTTTTTTCTCTCAAAAGCTTTGAAAATCATTTATTAATTTAAAGAAGTTAATTTATTGACCTGAGTATCTGGTTCACAGGTAAAAACAATTGGATAAAACTTATTATGTTCTTAAAGGTTGGATTTATATCAATTACAAAATTGATATAGTAAATCTAAAATAACTTACCAAAAAACAATGTTTCTTGAGAATATCCGGTGTACAAATTATGCTCATATCAATATCTAGTGTATATTTGTATATTTGCTTGTCAAATAAAATATAATTTGTGATGTAGGTTCAAAATTTTAGTGTTAGGAACACAGATGTGTTATCTAGGCATATAAGTTAAATTTTATTATATCTCACCTCTGGCTAATCCAAATTAAGTCTAGTACACTCATGCGTTTTTGTTTTATAATGTCCAAGATTCAAACATAAATATATTTTCTTGAAAAAACATAAAATCTTATTTAATATCTTAAACCAATAGGCTTTGGATTTCATTTTAACTTTTTCTCATCCAGTATTTATCAGAATATATTTTTTTAATATTGTACTATAGTGGTTAGATCGATCGTTATGTATCTACAATGGATAAATTAACTATTATATAATAGTATTTAGATTGTCCAACATTTTAGGAAGGTCGCAAACCGTAAAGGTCGTTAACTTGCAAACAACCGCTAAGCATATAGGAATACCATACAGTCCACAACTAAACGCATAACGCAAAATAACGAATCAACTAAACCTACATAACAACCAAGATTGATTAACTACATGACCTTCTCAAAACACCTATTATTACCAAGAATGTCACATACTCCAACTTAGAATAAATTAGTTAAACTATTTTAAAAAAGTGCGGGACTTGAAACTTTAGTCCAAACCAAGTCCACATAAGCCCAATAAAGGGTAGGATCACTAAAGATATAATTAAGGCCCAACCCATGGTCTAAACCAAGGAAAATAATATTAGTTTTCTATAAATAAGAGTGGACATTAGCAATTAAAAGTACACATTTCATTAGTGCATAATCTAAGATTTGACTTTGATATCTTTTGCGGACTTGATCGTTGGAGTCTTTTCTACATGTAACCCTCCAATGATCCATCAAGTTTCAAGTGCTAAAGACATGTCGAATAGGACCGATGAGCATCCATCAAGAGGTTTAAAGATTGTGGTAAGATAAAGTTTGAGTCTCGTAATCATCTAATATTATCCTTGCGAAAACAAATCTTAAACGTGCTTTTGTTCTAAATCTATAAACGGAAGTATGTGTTTTTTTTTTCTCAATTTTTGTCCGTAAAAATTGTAGACAGTAAGAATTACTTTTTATCATAACATAGACTTTTGTAAATCTAGATCACGCACAATTAGGATGACAAAATATATTTGTATTCTTAGATATCCACGACGAATAGTTAGCATCCATGAATATTTATTACTTGTGAATAATAATTTTTTTAATATCTATTATAAATGATGGAATATTTTATTAATTTAAATTTAATTAAAATTAAAATTTATATTATATTATATTTTATAATTTTATTTAAAAATTTTATAAAATATATACTTTTTTAAATATTTACGGATATATATATATATTCATAATTACAAATTTTTTAAAATCAGTAAGTCTTGTTTAAACAAAGGGACATATATATAACAATGTATAAAAAGATACATTCTTTTATGTCCATATTTCAATATTTCAATTTTACCCTTAATTATTACTTTTAAAATTATTTATTTTATAAATAGTCTACTTTTAACCTTTATTTTAATAACTTTTTTTATCTTTAACTGCTATTTTGAAAATTTCTTTCGTGAACATATCTTAATTTTCAAATTTTACATTTAATAAACTATTTTAAAAATTAATTATATATTTCTTAATCATCTTAATTCAATCTCACGAATAACAAATATTATTTTTATACGGATGAAATAGCGGACCCTACCCCATGCCATCCTACTCACAACTTAGATTTCTATTGGATTTGTGCTCTTTTCGTCTCTTCAATAAAATAAAGTTAAATTTAGTTTTTTAAAATGCAATTTTAGTCAACATACTAAAATTTGGTTATCTTTATTTCAGGTATCATATTTAGAAGATGAAGGACTCGCCACCTAAAGTAATTAAACCAAATCCCCTCTTTCTCTCTTACATGATTAGACATCATTCTTAGAAAAATAAAGACGATAAATATTCTTACTCGATCAACTCATCTTTTCGTATTTTATTTAATTTTTACATTAACTGAAAAATAGATCAGTTTAAGTGGCAGTAAGGCATTATTGTTAACCAAATATATATATATATATATATATATATATATATATATATATATATATATATATATATATAACTTTTTATCTTTTAAAATCAGTTTAGTCACCATAAAATTAATTTTATAAACACAAAAACTAAACAAATCTATTCCCGAATTAATTCTATCCAGCAAAAGTATATTTAAAAAATGGGCTTGGAGTAGATAGTTTTCAAAATCATAGTATGATTATAGTTGATGCCATAAATTGATGTTGACAAGAAGTAACATCACATTTATCGATAGTACTACTGCAAGCTCAACTGAGTCGTGACAGCCAACAGAAATTGAAAAGAATAGTCTAATGTGGCAAACAAACTACCGTGAATGCTTCCCTATGGTAGATTTTCCATCCCACTTTGCACAGGAAGCAAACAGAAAATTACCCAAAACTCTGAAATTTTGTCCTACGCTTTCTTAATTGCAACAGACCTTGCTTTCAGATTCAGAAAGATTCCCCTGATGAGAAAGAAAGTATTATGCAACAGGCCCATTAATTATCAAGAAATTCATGGAAGGTATGACAATAATTCATTTATCAAACTTAAACCAAGGAACAAACTATTATGCACTTCAACCTTGTGCTAAAATCAAAATCTTTAGTCCCTTTCAAGGTATGTATACAATATTTTAGAGAAAGTTTGTTTAGAAAAAATAGTTTAATCTACATACAAAAAGAAACAAATTGCAACAATATATTACACTTGGTTGCATTTACTAGGCATAAGACTTCAGGTAAGATGGTAGGTCTTGCAAATTACTAAGTCACAGAATGATGGTTGATGGCAGAATTTATACAATAGGTATTTTGTTCGCTTTAAATATGCCCTCTCTCGTGACCTTATAAAGTCAAAACTGAACCAGCTTCTAAGAGTAAAATATAATTTCACATCACTCCACAGGAACCTTTTGTAATTTACAATGCAATGCATAGCTATCATAGTATAATCAACTCATGATGCTGATTCATGAATTTTAGAACAAATGAGAGATGCCATGGATATAGTAAGTTCAAAGATGTAACTCACCAGCAAGCAGCAACAAAGCTGTGAAATACAACACGGAGCTGCAGAGGCATATACTGGTAATTCACCCAACCAACTATAGGCCAAAACTGCAAGTAAAACCATATAACTTCAAAAAACTAGCTTTTCAAACCCATGAGCTGAATGGAAGACGAGTGTTTTCATTGCCATACCTTCCATGCAGTCAATTGAACAGAAGGGTAATCTTTTTTAATTTTGTCTGTGACTGTACTCCAAGGTCTTCCTGCAAACCAGTTAATTACAAATTGCAATGCAGATAAATTTGTCAGGATACCTTATTCACAGGTTGTATTAATCATGTAATACTGTTTGTATTATCCATAAATTTAGAAAGTCTTTAAAAAGCTTATTTTGTCATTCTTAAGTCAGGTCTTGAAAATGTATTATAACACTTAACAAAAACTGAAAAGCTGCCTACATTTTAGGTGTAGTACATGAAGAAAATCAGAGAAATATGAGGTGTATTTTCCGAAAAAAGCTTAAATGTTTTCTATCACTCAATGTATACTAATCTCTTAAATCTTGAAATTTTGTTTGTGTTTTCTTCTTCATTGCAACTTTCCAGACTCTCCACCCTCTTGGTTTGACCAAGTCATTTCTGTGGGAGTTCTATGTGTTTCACATAGATAAGAACAAGTACTTGTTGTAGATCGTAACTCAGACACATGCAAGTAGCCTTGTATTGAACTCCTCCAGATTGTCCAACACAAAAATTCATATAGACAGGATAGTTTAGGAAAATAAAACTTCGTTGTTAGACTCCTTTGTATGCTCCAAAGGTAGGAACACCAAAAACACTGTTAGACCTTATTTTATTTATTTACTTATTTTGCTAATTATATAGTTCACCAATTTCATATTAGTCAAGGGTATGTTTGATAAAACTGAAAAGTTTTGCACTGAATTTGTTTCCTTTGAAATGCTAAAACTGCATCAAAAGAAATTACTAACATTCTTGTCAAGAAAAACCTCCGACATCATTTATCACGTAAAGAATTAAATAATTAAATAACTGTTGCAGAACACATTTAGCATTTCCCATATGTTGAAATTCATTATCCGTGTTATGCCAGGAAATATAAGAATGCACTGAGGACACTCATTTTAAAGTACCACATTCCAGTGCAATACACCGTATTGACACATAAATACTAACTTCAGCAGCACTACAACAACAGTGACAGGATCAAAGTTAAGAATTAAGCAACGACAAGCGACCGATTTCTTGCATTAGCATAATAATCATGATAAACACATGAAAGCAGGTATTTAAGGAAGAGCGAAACAATTGAATGGTTTCCGAGGAGGTGAGATGCAGAGCAGACAAGGCATTAACAGCAAAAGTTGGCATTAAGGTTTAATGTAAATGTTTCAAAATTAATGTGTAAACTGAGGTATAACATAAAAATGAGAACTTATTCGATCAGTGAGCATACCTTCTATAACCAAGCCATAGTACATCAGGAAAAAGAAGTTGTTCCATGGGGAACTGGTTATCTGTTCAAGGATCACCTATTCATAGAGGATATTTCATTCATTAGAGAATGAGTTAAAGCCTTGTAGCAGGACTAAACATTATAGAACCTAACACAACACAAAATAATGTCCCCACAAGTGAAAGGACCAGAGAAGAGACCAAGGGATAGCAATCACAATACCTTCTTAGCAACAGTCTCATTGCCTTTCTGCCCCTTGAAAATTTTATCCATCAATTTGTGGAGAAAATGTCCAAAGGGTCCCGAGTAGGCAAAACCATAGAGCTGCAAAAACAATTTGATTTCAGATATGCTCAGTCCTTAAAAATTTCTCTTCAAACTTCAATTTCTGCTTCATATTAGGTGACACTGTTTTTTTTTTTTTTTTTTTTTACATGATCACTGAATGAGAGTTCTGAGAGGTTGATGGTAAAGATGATATTCTAGTTAGCTCCATGGAAAATACCAACGATTTTCAGAAAATCTGATACATTACAGACACAGATACTGTACAAATTGAAAATGAAATTGAAACAGTGATTTCCTTCATAGAACCAATAATTTAGGAGAAACATGGTTAAGGAAAATGGACATACCATGAAAAGAAGCAGCCTTCTCAACTGAAGTTTCTTGGCCCCAGATATCTTCTGTGCAACTGCATCACTAAAACCAGCCAAAACTGCTGCGGTAATTGCCTAACAACCGACAAGGTTTTTTTTAACAACCCCATTAGTATCTTAAAACCCAAAGGGAAAAATAAATAAGAGAAAACGATTTGTTCCAATAAAACCCAATTGTTTATTCTCTTTTAAATAAAAATGAGAAAAACGAGAAGTGTGTGAAAGGAGAGATTTGAAACCTTGGTTCTGAGGGGATGGTGCTGAAGCTGGTGAAGATATTTCTTGAAAACATGGTTGACTTTGTCAGACATGGTGGTTGATCAAGCCCGGATCTTGTGTATTTTTAGTCTGTGATAGTTACTTGTATCCTTTGAAAGATGGAAGAAGATGGAGAGTGAGCAGAAACATAGAAAATATAGAAAGACAAAACAAAAGCATTAGAAAGGGTAATGAAAGTATCAGAGGTTAGGTGGCAAAAGCGAATGGAGGTGCTACACATGAATCACACGATTCACACACAGCATGGCATTGCAGAAGGAAGTTAACTTATTCATGACAAGACTAGACCAAAATCGATGTGATCCCTTCCCAGAAATTCTTAGATATTAATTAGACATTAATTAATTAATTAATACCTACCCTAAACATTTCAAAATAATAGTAGCAGAAAAGAACGAAAGATGAAGGAATCTCTTCTTTCCACTGGAGAGGCATTTAAATATGTTTATGGTAATTTTGCACGCGTGGAAGCCTGTGTTGATTGGATCCAATTGATCCCGTAGATTTAATAATCTAAATCATACTAGTTAGATTTGTATTGATATGATTAATGATTTATTACTTTTTCATTTAAATTCAAATTAAACCAATTATTAAGTAATTACCTAAAATACGAAAAAAAATGGATACTGTGAAACTTGACACGGTGAGTAATCCGATTGAAATGAATGAATTAATGATTGGAAATGGGATAGTTTGACGAAATCAAAATTTTAAATAAAATTCTAAAAAATATGATTGTATAGTAAAAATATATAAACGCAATTCATAATTCAACAAATTTAGTAGTAGTAAATATTGATAGTATTTTAAAAACTATCCATATATAGTATAGTTCAAAATATAACGTGTTTATATTTTTTTTGATTCATTTCAATAAATTTTCAAAAATCTATTTATACGATTTTCTGTAAGTGATGGCATGCTATTAATTAGATCCTTAGTTTTCTCATAAAAACTTCTATATATGAAATACTAAATTGTTTTTATCTAAAATAATAAGTCGATTTTCTATTTAAAACTATACTTGTATCTCTTGTTTGAATGTTTCTCATACTACTTGTAGAACAACGATTAATAATTCATCTTATACTTATATTTAAGTTGAATTTTTTTATATATAAACAGAATATTTGGATTGTTCATTAGGTTTATTTCACTTTCAAAAAATAATTTAATTCATATAAAAAAATGTCTAATTCGAATCAAGTAATTGATTCACTTATTGTATTAAACTGAGTCTGGTCACTCGAGTTAATGTGATTCATGTAAATGATTGATTTTCTTTTAATTTAACCTAATCTAATCAGAAACTTCAACAAGAATTGTCCAAACCTAACCCAAATTTAGTAAAAAATATATAATTATAAAACTCTGGGAGGCAAATTTTCCAAGTGTAATACACGTCAAAGTTATAAATTATTTATTTTTTAGACAAGTTTAAAAAAACTTTCACAAGAATTTTAAAATAGAAAAATAAGAAAATAAGCCAGTTTCGTTAAAACTGACTAATATATAAATTAAAAGCAATAATTTAGAAAGTTATACAAGACAACTTTTACGAATTAATTTTGACGAGTTTTCTTTTCTCAAAATTTTTATACGGAAAATTATCATACCGTTATAGTAATGACAAATCTTTGGAGTATAATAATTATAACATTTTTATCCCATTTATTAGTGGAGTTGTTGATCTTTATATTTAGAAACAAATCTTTCACAACAAGAAAATGCTAAAGGACTTCACAAATAAGGCGAATTGTGATGGCTATTTCAAAAAGTGCAAAAGATGCTTAAGTGACTTTTTTTTTTTAAACTTCTAAAAGTTACTTTTTTAAAATGTTTAATTTAAAAGATTAACACTTTTGTAAAGCACTTTGTAAAATGTTGCGAAATTTTAATTCATTTTAAAAAGTAGTATATGAAAAAAAACTTTAAGAATTTTTTTTATAAAAAGAGTAATTTTCTAGTAATCCACTTCTAGTAATTGCATATAAATTGTACTATTGTGTTTAATTTATTTTTCATTACATTTTCAGGGTATCATTCATAATTAAGTAAAAAAATTATTCATAAGTCTAAATAATTAATCCTTAGAATATAAAACAATTTCAAAATTAAAAATGTTTTTCATCTCTAAACATTTTATGTTTCTAAACTAAGGTATAATATATTTATGTAAAGTAAATGTAAAACATTATTTTCAGTATAACTTTTCCAAATATTTTATATTAATTTTCATAAACTATTAAAATTAAATATTTTATAATTTAATTTAATAACTAAATACAATTTTTTATAATAATTTAGGTAGCAAAAATATATTTAGACTTGATTCGTGGTTTGGTGTGCCACCACCACACTCTATATCGCTAGTTCTTGTTGCGATAACATTAATTTTTCACCAATTTGTATTTACAGTGCTATAATTTCATTGTTGGTCATTGTCAACTTTATTGTTGATCATTGTGAACTTGTTATTGTTGACCGAGTCCTGAGCAATACAAATAAAATTATATATATATATATATATATATATATATATATATATATATATATAAGTTTAATTTAATTAATTTTTTTACAAAAATTATAAATAATTAAATTAAAATTAAAATATCATTACCATAACTTTAGAATTAAGGTTTAAATTTAATTTAAATTAATTTAACCCAAATCATTAAAATTCATATCAGTAAAAGTTAAATTACAGCTAATATTAAAATTAAAATTAACACTAATATATTTAAAATTATTATTAGAAGTGAGATTGTAATAACATTAACATTAAAATTATATTATAAAGACTAAATTAATATTGAATATTGAACCCGCAACAACGTTTTCCATCCTTCTTTCCAACTTTATTATTAAACCACTTAATAACTCCATACTTTAATTTTGTGATACTTGAATATCAAAGAAAATTATATTCTCAAAATTTTTGTAAAATATTAGTAATATTTATTAAAATTACACAGTAATAAAATATAATTTTTTTTAAATTTATTCAAGTAAATATTGGTCTAAGCCAATATTTTTTACAATCTAGTATAATTGGTTAAATTTATTTGTAATTACAAGTTGAAATATCGTCTCTTTGAAAAAGAAGGCAGATCAAACTGTATATAATTATGTGCCCTTACAAGCATATTAAAAACCTTATAGGAAGACATATTACGTCAGTTCTTGAAAAATAGTCATTGTAATACGTGATACACATTACATCGATTACCCCAAAAACGTATCCGATATATCCTTGAATAAAACTTTAACTAATTTACAAAAACACAAATTATATTAATTTTAATAATAATCATCTTAATATTCTTTTTATTTTAGATCGGTTTAAGAGCCAATATAAAAATCATCAAACTTGCTACATCGATATTCATATTAAACTTAAAAGTGATAAATATGGTTAGTGGATGAAATAAAATAGACGAAATCACTTACTAATAAAAGATTGTTCAAGAACATGCATGTCATAATATTCAAACATAAACATTGATGAAAATATTCTTCCTCCTTCACGTTATGTTCATTTATCTAAGCATTTGCGTGTGGATGAATAGTGATTGGGGGAGATGGATCATCTAGACATGGAAGGTGGCATTTGAGGAGGTGCATTTGGTGGCCCAATCCAACCTACATATATATAATTTGCTTAATAAACCGTCAATTTTAAAATTCTTGTAATTATATTTTCCATAAAAGAAATAGTTAATAAATACCTTTGGAAGGGTCAAAACCTCTTGCTTTTAGCTCCGCATGTTCTTGGCATAAGGCACATGGGTCGCAGCAGCAAGTAACACAGCAATCGCAACAAGGTTCTGCCGGTAACCCAAACTTTGCTCTCAGTTTCTCTCTGTAAAGGCATGAGTAGACCCAGTTGCATGCTACCACCATGAGTAACCCATACACACACCCTTGTCCAACGCAAGCTACACATTAATTCATTCTCACGTTCAAAACCACCAACACACACAAATAATCAATATACCAATAGCAATGATCTTACAACTTCGTCCTTCATCCACAATTTCTGCAATTTGGCCAAAGGTGATGCAGGGTAGACAGCAAGTTACGAAACCTGCATAACATAATCAATTACATGTAAGAAATGAATATGTTTGTTGTAAGAAAAACGAAATTAAGATGATGTTATTACATGTTACAGGTTGTTCTCCACAGGCACAGAATTCAGCTGACCATTTGGGAGGGGTAGAATGACGACCTATCATGTTAGAGGTTCAGACAAAATGTCTCAGGCTCCAGATATTTCAGACTGATTTGTTTATATAAATACCGAAGAGTACAAGGTCAACAAATATTGTTTTGGGAAACATCGACTTCATCAAATGGTTTATGCAGTTGTTTTCAGGCATAAACATGAAATTTGTTCAACAATAATTAATTATTACATGCCGGACTCCTTACCAATGCCAACTTATTTCCTTAATCATTTTCTTTAGTTGCTTTTATTCTGCCGTCTCATCACTACCATTTTCATACATTCAATTTTCTATATCCCATTTTTCTGTTCACATTTCTATTACTAAATTACACTTTTTTTGTATGTTTATTTCTTTATTTATTGGCAGTCTCATATATACTTTTTTGGCTAAATATTACACAAAAGTAAGGGCCATAACAGGACCGAAGGAATTTCTTTTGGGTCTTTTCCAAAAGTATACAACCAGCTTCTTTTGGGTCATTTGCAGCAGTGGGTCTCTTCTATTGGGCTTGTCGAACATAAACACTCCATGATTTTCAAAGACGATGGATAAACACCGAGCCCAACACAACCCAGTATTAAAATTTAAATTTAATTGTAGAATTTTCAAGATGGTATGAAGTTGTCGACGTCATGGTAGCATCAAGATCGTGCTAACGGTGACTTTGGAAGCTCAGAATTATCGATGAATGAATGTACAACAATTTTATTAATTAGATTACATTAACTCTTGTTCATGTCCTTTTATTGCTCGAAAATGGATGATTAAATATTCATTCTTGATTGGAAAGTAACAATTAATGCCAATTTCAGTGCTCTCACGCTGAATTCCATAATGGCCTTTATTGTACTTATTACATCCTTTTCATCCGAATTATAAGGCCAGCCATCAATAATTGTCTTCAGCCATTAACCAATCTCACATCCAATTATTGGAAAACCGATATCATTCCAAATCATGGATTTCAAAAAAATAACTTACTTTTGTTTTAGAATGTAAGTATTTTTTGTGAAAGACAATCTTCTTAAGTTATATAAATATAGAACTATACTTCAGATCAACCTTTTTCTGCGTATTTAATGTAACTGATTAATTATTATTTAATTTGAATTCAATGATTAGTTGTAACTAGGGATGTCAAAAAAATTCGTATTCACGGATAAAATTTGCAACGGATAGGAAATAGATATTGAAAATAGATACCCGCGGGTAACGGGTACGGGTATTTTTACACCCACATGTTAACGGGGCGGGTACGGGTATCATAGTATTCGTACCCGTGGATATCCGTACCCGCTATATTATAATTTAAATTAAAAAAAATATTAAAACATTAACACATTGATTTTAAATGGATTATTTTTTATCAATTGATTTTAAAAAATCTCTATTTATTTGTAAACTATTATTCAACACCATTTAAATGAGTTATTTTCACTTTGTTTGAAATTTATAAGGGTTATGCATTATATTTTTATTTGAATTTATGGTTAAATTTTTTTATTAAATATTAAAATGTTATTTTGTAAATAATCGTGGGATATCCGTGGATATTAAAAAAATATGTGGGTATCCAAATAACGGATACCTGCACGTATGCGTACGAGACAGATATTTATCCAGCAGGTAGGATACGGGGAGCTACTGTATGTACCCTACCCGGCCTGTTGACATCCTAGCTATAGCAACAATTGATTTATTATTTATGGATCTTTTTAGAAGTTTTATGATGTCATTAACTATTTTTTTCTCAATTCTATAAATTTATTACAAAAAGAGAAAGGGTAAAAGTATATATAAATATGATGTTAAATAGTAAATAAAGCATGACAAAAAGTTTAATATAAATGAGAGGAGATTACAATTTTTATTAAGAAAAACATGAAATAAAATGAAAGAACAGGAGTAAGGAGAAATTTATTTATTTTGTCAAGTTAATGCCTGGAGGGATCATGAATTGGAAAAGGGAGTTAGGTTAAGAAGATTTGATCTGATTTATGATACTGGCACCAAATAGGAATATACCAAAAAACTATGCTGTGCATTTCACTTCTTAGCATTCCTTTTTCACTATTTTCTTTCTTTATCAATTGGCATGTTGGTTTGGCTTAGAGGTAGTGTCTCTGTCACTATTATATATACATTCTCCACTCAAAAAGATGAGTGGTCTTGCCCTTTTCGTATTAGTCTAAAACATTGAAGAAATTCAATGTTCCAATCCCCACCACAGCCCTTCAACATTATGTAATCAACAACTGGATTAATTCACTCCATCATGTGAAATCCAACGATCAAAATATGATTCTCACATGTAAGTTTTGGATAATTCTAACCTTTTAAGGCTAATTTAATTCTATAAATTCAGTTTATAAAATGATGTTTACACTGATTTATATACTATAAATCTATTTTATTTCTATTTGATGTGATAGGTCAAATTAACAATAAATATTGTTAAAATATATTTCAAATTATTAGATGATTCTGATACCATTTTAAAACATAAACTTTTAAATTTTTAATATTTTAAAATTGGATTATAAAGAGAAGTTTACATTTCTTTATATATAATGTAAATATGTCTTATATCTAATCGATGTGAAATCTGTGTCTACTAATCTCATTTTCTGATTAAATCATAATTTTGAGAATTAATCGGTTGACGTGGTATTTATGTTTTTGTTTGTTCTATGAAAAGGAAAGCAATAGTTGCACACATCTTGTGGTCCACATAAACTCCATGAGATTATAATAATCAATATGAGTGTAGTAAAGCTAAAAAATTGGTGCTCCAAATGAAGTGCTTTAAAGGTGTTGAAAGGCATTCCACAGTGACAAGGGCAACAAAATTTTGGAGTTTAAGCTTTTAGCAGTCAGTGTTTGAAAAGGAAATAGCAAGAGGAAAGAAAATAGACAGAAAAGCTTAAAGATTTGCAAAGAAATAGATTCAATTGACACGGATCCTGATTGATTTTTTCATGTGTCCCCATGATGATTGGACAGGTTGACCAAAAAGTAGTACAAGTACAATAACTTGCAAACTTGAATTGCGGATGGGGAATGTAATGGAAGAATAATGTTAAATGTCTTTTTCATTAGGTTTTTGGTTCCACCTTCACTCATGCTCTAACTATACCCTCTTCTCAGATTTTGTTATTACTTATAATAACAAAAGTAACCAATCCTTTTCCCTTTTTTTTAACCCTACTTGGTGGAGCGGTGATGTGTAGAAAATGAATGAATAATGCACTTGTGAGCTGCCTGTTAACTTTCTTACTGCAGGGTTAATTATTTTACAAGAATCATGTCACATTGATTTTTTTTCTCTTCATCTTCATGAGCATGTGGAGATAATGGATCCAATTAACAATGTTGTGCTTTTTGTCAAAGGTATTTATGGTGTGATCTGTATGCGCCTAATGTCTACTCTGCTACTATTTGTCAGTAAATGATAAAAAAATTATTCACCCCAATTCAACATTTTTCATGTTCTTTTTAGTTTTCACACAATGGCTTCAAACTTTATGAAAATATAATTTTCATTGCACCACCTCTTTTCTGCACTGGGCAACACGATTTTAATTCACATTTCATTTTAGCAAATAATCTTTTGCTTTCTTTGTCCATATTACAAAATGAATCAGAAATGAGAGATAGGCAACTGCATATATGTTGACATTGGAAAAATAACAGAAAGTGATAGCAACTGCATCACAATTCTAATTTTATTATCATAAAGCATGCATGCTAGGTTATAATATAATAATAAATGATAATGGTAGGGTCAACTCATAAGTTTCATCAATGGCAGCTTAATTACTATTTTATGTGACTGATGCAAGAAGACAAAATGTGTCACTACAAGTGCTTTCTGCAATAAAAAAACCTATCTATCACATTGACAAATGGATATACAACTAATTTCATCATGAAAAAAAGATGACATATATTTTTGCATTTGATTAACATTTGATGGTGTCAATTGTTAATTACTTACCTTGTGACGAAAGCCATATTCATGTCACCCAAATCGATACCTAACAAGCCACGATGAGTCATAGACAAAACATAGATTTGGAAGTGTCGTGAAAACTGAGTGCGGTTACAATGTTTCATAAATGCACATGATGCAGTTCCTACTTGCACCAAAGTCATCTAACCCTCATGAATCACGACTCTATCAAGATTTAAAAAAATATTAGGTTGTAAAGCAATTGCATATGTATGGCGTGCAGATTTAGTAAGTTTATGAAGAGGATGATTGATTTTTAAGTAATAAAAGATTGAGGAGAAAGAGGGGACATTGATTATGGTATCTCATGGAGACCATTTTCCTTGGCTATTTTAAGCACTGATTCTGCTACGTGCATATGAAGTTATGCTTGCCACCGTATGTTGCAGGATGACGCTATCTAGTCAATGCCCATGCGGATAATGGATTACACACATGCCTCAGAATTACTCAATTTAATACCAAGCCATATATGGTCAAGCACTAGATATGGATTAAAACCTGCAACAAAAAGGTGAAAGGAGAATCAGTGGCCCACTGTAAAACGCACTATATTCTTTTAATTACAATAAACTCTGCACTTCATTCAAAACCGACCAATTTAAATCACTCCTTAGTTAATGCTATACAGATCGACATTGATCTTAAGAGAGTAATTTTTATTTTAAAATTAAGATCATTTGGGTGAATTTTTTTCAGTCATATATTGCAAAATTTCAATGCACTATTATGGTTTATTACTAAACTCACTCTTCACATAAATGTTGAGCCGAAATTAAAAAAACCTATCATAGTATACTAGTTTATACAAAAGAGGATTGTGTCACGTGTGCTTTTTGGGACCATGTATTTTGAAAAAGCACCGAAGACAGTCCCAGAAGGCGAATGTTGTTGTGTGGCCACGAGATATGCAAGGCCCAGGTGTGCCTAAAAATGTAAAAAAACTGCAGAGTATTGATAGTGTTTCCTAAACCTAAAAGGGTGAATTTGCCAGCAGTAACCCACCCACGAAAGTAATTTTCAACCTCCCATAATGGCCAAATTGTTGTCTTTAAATTTGGTATTCACGAAAAGAGCCATTAGGAAACTTAAAGAAACGTATTTGGGGAAATACTGTGTTGGTGGGAGCAACATAGTCATACATAGATAGTCATAGTGTAGTATCCTTCCAACGTCATCCACACTCAAAAACCCACTGAAACAAGTTCCTTTGTCTCTTCCACTGCACAGAGCAACTCCTCTTCTACCTCTGTAGACTCCCCAAATTCATTACTCTCACTCTGTCATGGAATCTTTACACGTGCTTCTGCATGCATTCTAACATCTATGTACTCACCACTAATGGTTATCGGATTATTTACCTAAAATATTGTCTTTGGTTTCCTTAATCACTTCTATTTGTTTATAATTTTCTAAGTGTTTGTTAATGGCTCGCCTAAAAACAAAATAAATGTGTATCTACTTATAATATTAAAATAATTTGTTGTTGTTACCTGCTGCTGAAGTAGGAAACAAACAATGTCCGTCGGATGTAAAAAGATAGAAAAAGAATTAAATTTAAAAAATATTTCTTATAAATTAAATTAGTTTATATATTATTTAAAAATTAAATTTAGATAAATTAATTTAAAATATTTTTTATAATATATAAATTAATCTTAACTTATAAAGAAGTTTATTTTAGGTTTAATTACTCTTTTAGTTCTTGTTTTCGTTCAAAAATGTCAATTTGGTCATCTAATTTTTTTAGTCTCAACTTGATTTTTATTTTTGAAAAATTGATGCAATTTGGTTTTGATTCAATTTGATCGATTGATTCAAAAGTTATTAACAAGAACAACTTGTTTTGTTGGTATAATTAACATAATTTTAGTTTTAATTTTGATGAGAAATCCTTGATCAATTTCAAGAAATCTAACAAAAAATACAAAATTGAATCAAATTTTAAAAAATAAGATCAAATTGAGACAAAAAAAAAACTAGAGAACCAATTTGACATTTTTAGATGAGAATGGAGACAAAAAAGTAATTAAACCTTTATTTTAATTTTGAAACTATTTATACATATTGTAAGATTGGAAGGAAGACTATAATGTGCATTGGTAATAATTTAATTTACATATAAATTAATTTTTGGCTATATATGTAAATATATGTAAATAGAAAGACTTTCTTAAGAATAATATGCATTATATATTAGTTAAAATTTAGTTCAAGTGTAGACAAATTTAATAAATATAATAATAATAGTTAAATAATATATTTATATAATGTCATAATTTAATAACGGATGAATCATCTATTGATAAATTCATCAATAAAATGAGCAATAAATTTTTTGTTAAGTATAATGAGATTTTTTTACATATTAAAGAGAGATGAGTGAGAAGAAGAACATAAGAAGAATAAAAGGAGGAAAAGAAATAGAAAGAGGAGGACAAGGCGTGACGGTGGTGAATGCGCATTGATTGTGGAGGTGCAATGATGATAGCGACTTGACGACAATGGTGACCGAAGTTGGAGGAGAAGAAGGAAGGAGAGAAGGAAGAGGAAGAGGAAGAGGAGAGGCGGCGAAGGCACAACGACTTGACGACGGTGACAACTAGAGTTAGAGGAGAAGGAGAAAGAGGAAGAGGAGGAGGAAAATGAAGAGGAAGAGGAAGAGGAAGATGAGGAGTTGGATGCAACAATAACATACGCGACGACCAGCGGCGGATCTTAACCACAAGTTTTGGAGGGGCCAAATAGTATAATTCTTTCATCATTAAATTATTGGATCATTAGTATAATGTTTTAAAAATTGGTTCTTCTAACTGAATAATTTGATCTTTAGTTTAATGCTGTGAAAAATATAATATATCTTGTTTTCATCTTCACGAATAATTTCACTTTTATCATTTTTGAATAATGAATATATTCTTTTATTCTTCATCAATATACCTATTTTTAAAATAATATTAAAA
>Ga0214545_1002773_pt1 | contig 33682 bp, 17 predicted proteins | sample CNSS4metaG_FD_160064 | JGI IMG/M metagenome (GOLD analysis project Ga0214545, IMG submission 160064) | Root nodule microbial communities from cowpea collected in UCLA plant growth center, Los Angeles, California, USA - CNSS4 | ecosystem: Host-associated > Plants > Roots > Nodule | place: USA...
AAAAAAATGAAACTTACGTTGCTATGAAGAAGAAGAAAGAAGATCCAATGAAGTGTTGAAGAAGAAGAAAAAAGTAGCACAATATGTTTCTGAACAAACCTAACGCAAGAAGAAAAATTCAAATACCACCGCCAAATGCAATGCCTTCATGCAGAAGCTTCCGTCTGTAGCAACCATCAATCAACAATTAATGCTTCAGCTGAAAAAAAAAAATTAATCCAAAAGACGAAAATGCCCTCCATTTCAGACACGTGTCAGTTAGATAAGATGTCCAATCCAATAATTTACCTATACTAAAGATTTCTTAGATATATAGTAGATTGCTCTTAATATTAGGATAATTTGATTATATCGATGGTTTGATGCTTCTTATGATATATTTTGGATTCATAATCTAACAAGTTTTCCATAGTTTCCCTTGCTAAACTATAGTGGCAACTCCCTTGTAAAAAATTTTAGATATTTTAAAATGATTTTTGTTCGTCGTTCCGTCGTGATTTTTTTGTAGTTGTCGCAGTTAGTGTCAAATGTCATTATCTTGATTTGAATTTAGTTCATATAAATGTCTCTTTGATTCAATTTAATCCGAATTTTTTTCAAAATGAAACAATATTGTCCTCAAAAAAATTATTATTTATATAAATATTATACTCATATTTTTTATTAAAAATCATTTTTTACATATTATATATTATCAACCCTTATTTTGTTAATAATGATTTTGTAATAAATTTGAATATAAATATTAGTATAACATATTAGTTTTAAATACTTAACTTTTTTTGTAAAAAAATTATAATAATTAGATTTAATCTTATAAAAAGAATATGGATTCTCAAAACATGTGAATTAATAAAATACAATAATATAATAAATAAAAAAAGTCAGATTTTAATAAAAATATCATTACAATATTTATATAAATAATAAATTTGGTTTTACATCCTCTTATCTTATTTACTCTTACTTTGCACCGTATACTTTTATCTTATAAATTATCTTAAGACATTTTTTTTATCCTAGATCCTAAAGTATTTGATATAATATATTGATAAATTTGGATTCTTTTTAAAATAAATCACTTAAAAAAAATTGGTATTTTCTTAGGCATTCGTCAATAATTTGGTATTTTCTTATGCAACGTACTTTTGAGTTTATTTAAAACTAAGTAGTTTGTAAAGTAAAAGCTAAATTTATGCTTGTTGAAAAAAACTATTATAAAAGAGAAATATTGTTAAAAATAAATTTAATTTAATTTATATTATATTATGTTTACGATCATAAAAATGTTAAAATACAAGTATCTAAAATAACTTTACATGTGAAAATTACTTCAATCAAAATTTATTTTGTTGACGGTTGATGAATAACTTACCTTAATTAAAAACAGTAAATTATTTAAATTATTTACGTGTTATATATCACCCATTAATAGTATATATCTTCAACCAAATCTAAAGATAATAAATAATTTTCTAGTAGGTCTCTTATCTTAAAATATCTTTTAACACTTTATTATTTTAATGTGTATTTTTGTGGAGAATGATATTTTCACAAAAAAATTTCTAACAAATTTGACAATTTTTTTGTCTTTTTTCTGACTAAAGGGAAAAACTTAAAAATAAAAGGTTAAAAATAAAAAGTAAAATTTAATGTAAAAAAAAAATTGTTAAAGTTTGTCAAAAAGTTTTTTGTGAAACTATAATTTTTTATTTTTGTGTCACCAAACCCGATTAAAATACAGAAATTAAATGAAATACAAAAATGATAATGAAAAGAAGATTACAATTTATTCTAAGAGAAAAATACATGAGAAGGGAGACAAAAGTAATAATAGTTTGAATATATATCAAAAGAGTTCTAACCCATACAAGACATCAGTGTATTGCAGAATATGAGAATGAGAGGGTTCAGAGAAATAGATATTCTTAATTTTGTTGAAAGCGTGAAGAGTGAGTAAACTGTCGGAGCCAGCTTGATGACTTTTACCAACAGCACGGTCCAAATGCAGAGAGTCACAAACTCGATCCAAACCACCGTAAAGATCGGGACAAAACTTGATCATATGTTTAACGTCGTATATTGTCCCTCTAAAGAAATATTTAACGCAGCGCAGAAAGTGTGACAAGTTGACAGGCAACAGCGGTTGTGTTGGATAAAATTTGTAAGTCAATGCCTTCACAAGATACGCAAAGTCAGAGGCACCATGGAAAGTGATCCATTCAATCTTACTGTTACAAAGCAGTCCGGAGTACATCAACAGCTCCACAAACCGACCAATGTCTACACCGAATCTTTGATTTCTTTCAAAATCGATGCCTTGGCGTTTAAGGAGTGCAATGGACTCACACGCGTGAGGATCGCGTGAGAGGTCGAACTCCCGAAAGTTGAATTCCCATATGAATTGATGAGAGGATTCAAAATTTGGAAGGTTTCCATCGCTGTCTGAAAGAGTGAGACCGACTTGGATCAGATGCAGACATTCCACGTTAGCTTTCATTACGGCGTAATTATCTTGTGGTTGCCGGTGATCGGAGTTGGAGTGAAAGATCACGCCGGGAAATTCTGTGTCTATGCTGGCCAGAGTGAGAGGATTGGAGGCGATGAATGAACGGATCAGCACGAACTCCTCTTCAAGGTTGAAGGCCCACACCGATCGCGTCACAATGGAACCACCAGAAGGAATGCCCATGCTTTTCTTCTATTCTTCTCTTCTTCCAATTATGCAAAATCTCATAGCATTGTACCTAATGCAAAGTACGCTCACCCTTTTATAGTGTACGGTTATTTATCTTAAATTCTTTGGATAACTTATTTCATATAATATATATTCATAGATTTTAACTTTTATATATTGTGATTGGATTTTTTCTAAAAATAGTTATTGTTATAAATGATAATACATGAGAAAAGATGCATTATCTTTTTAGAGTTTATGAGATTTTATCTATAAGTTATTCCCCTATCCTGAATTCTTCTCTATATAAATTATCTCATATAATATAGTGATAGATTTGAATTTTTATATATTGTGATTGCCTTTGTTCTCAAAATAAATTATTTAAAAAATAGTTGTTATTGATATAAATGATTGTAGATATATATTTATTGAGAATGAGAATATATATATATATGAGAGCGAATTTGGAAATTATAAAAGAAAAAGGTTTACATTTAAATCTAAATAGTATGTTATCGCAATTAAAAAATGTTAATTCTTAATGGATTCTCCACTGGTATTTTCTTTTATGCAACTTATTTTCTTTATGCAATTTAATTTCTAGTATGTTATAATATTAGAAAATTAGATATTACAAAATTTATTCTATTATCCTTTTTATTTTATTCACAATTGTTTAAAAAAAATAGTTTTTTAGTTATTTGACACTTTCTTTTTTTTTTTATATTTATTTTATTATCACATCAGTTATTTTACTTTTTTATCTATTTATTTATTTTTTAATTTTATTTATTTATATTTATATTTATTTTTCTGTCACATTATATAGAATCTATTTTACTTCTTTATTTATTTAATTTATTTTTAAACTAATTTACTTGTACTATTTTTTTTATTTTTAATTTATATCCTTTTATAATTTATAATTAATCGGTTATTTTATAAATTATTAAAGAATATCTTATATTTAAATTATGAATTTTATTATACTATTTTTTTTATTTTTTATTTTTATGATGTAGTGCCATATAAAAAATTATTTCTTTAAAAAGTTATTTTACTCTTCTATCTATTTCATTTGTTTTTAAACTGATTTACTGTAAAGATTGAAATATATTTCTACTCTATCATTTAATATCTAATAAATTATTATTTTAGTTATTAAATTAAATAGAACTTTTACTTCCTCAAAAATTTTTATATCAATCTCTAAAATTTCAATTACGTATAAAGTTGAACTTATTTTGTTAATCAAGTTAACCCATGATATGCATTTGAAAAAATTATTTTATTAGAATTTTAATGAATTTTAAAATAAATAAATAATTTTTTTATATATGTTTTTACACGTATTTTAATCATCACTATAAAAAATTCTAATGTATTTTCGATATATTTTTTTATTAAAGACTAACTTATAATTAAAATATAATTTCCTTTGTTTTATATTCTTTTTATTCTTAGTTTTATCTTTTTATAATTTCTAATTACTAGGTCATTTTATATTTTATTAAGTAATAACTTATATTAAAGTATTAATTATTTTCTACATATTTTTTATTTTTAATTTTATTCTCTTATGATTTCTACTTACTTGATCATTTAATAAAATTAAATCTAGAAAAATATGTTTTATTTTTACTTCTTAAAATGATATTATTTAAATAAATAATATATATTTATTAAGAATACAAATTATTTATAGTACCATACAAGAAATTACTTCCCATATGAATTTTTTTCTTAATCAACTTAAACTATGATATACATTACTAAAAATTATTTCAAAAATTAGTTTCTTTATAAAATAAAAAATAATTAGTTCATTTAATCTATGTTTTTAGACACATTTTTGTCATAAATAAATATTTTTTTTGAGGTGTGTCCTACCTAACACACATTTTAACAATTATTAAAAGTTTTTTTATCATATTTTCAACATATTTATTATGTTAAAGAATGATTTATATTAAATTATTAACTTTTTTATATATTAGTTTTTTTTCTTTTGTTATACCTAATTATTTAGTCATTTATAAAATTAAAGTTAGAAACATATATTTTATTTTATTTTCTTAAGATAATGATATTTAAAAAATAATATATGTGTATTGATAATAAAGTATTAAAATAACTGTCATGAAATAATTTTATTTTAAAACAATTATTAATAAAATAAGATATTTATCTTTTTTATATTAAACAATAATATAAATATTCTTCTTTTTAGTATGTAAAAATTAAATTAATTTTATCTCATAAATGTACATAAGATTTTAAATAATTATATTTATAACATTCAAATTAAATTAATTTTATCTAATAAAAAATAACTATTTATATCTTCAACCAAATAAAGAAAAAATGTATTTAGATATAATTGGATAATATTCAAATTGTTAACCAAGAGATAAATAAAAAGAGTTAGTTCTTTATCAATCCTATATTTTTTTTTTTTGCTCCCTTTAATCTTATTTAGTTTGCCTTTTCAAAATCTATTTTATCAGATATTCGCTATAAGAAATAAATTATCTTAAGTTATTGTCCTATCCTGAATTCTTGATATATTCTTTAGATAACTTATTTGATATAGTATATGAATAGATATTGATTGTTATTTTCAAAATAGCTATATATTATACCGTTTATCATTTCAGAGTTTATATATATATATATATATATATATATATATATATATATATATATATATATATATAAAAATAAAGATTTAGATATACAACCTTTGTTATCGAGATTTGGGATTAAAAAATGTTAATTCTTATTACGTATGCATTCGTTCGTTCCTCCGGTATTTTCTCAATATTTTCTCAATGCAACTTAATTTCAAGGTTATTTAAAACTAATTACTTTGTAAAATTAAAAGCTAAATTTATGATTCTTTAAAAACACTATACTTACATTACACAAATACTGTTCAAAATAGATTTAATTTATATTAAATTGTTTTCTAATTCATTATCAATCATATCGTAGTTTATTCAGTATAGTTATATAAATAAATTTTATTTACTACAATATAAAAAGTTAATATAATTGCCATGAATTTTTGTATATTACCATCCAACATATATTATAATTCAAAAGATACAAGATTTATGTTAAAATTTTATTATTATTAGTTTATAATATTAGTACTTTTCGTGATTTTGATCAAATGATGGATTATAACTTTTATTAGTGTATAAAAAAAATATTCATTAAAATTTAAAAAATTAAAGTAAATCGACAATTAAAATATATTTTAATTTGAATATTCGTTGTAACACCCCCATTTAAATAATAACATAGTAAATGGAATATTACACAGAATAATATAAGGAGCCAATATGCGGAGTATGAAATCACTCCTTAAAGATACCCAAGGTACTTAAAATGGAATCCTGAGGCACACCACGATGCCAATACAAGACAGGGTATAAAGTTTAATAGTAATCAAATTAAGATTAAAAGACAAGTCAATACATGGGTTATAGCCCTAAAAGGAAAGCCCAAATAAGCGGAATCCAGCCCAGGCGGGATATGCAGCGGAGTCACCATTCCCCTATTAACCACGAGGATTTCTCCCATCTGCTCACATCAATAAATTGATGATCATCGCAAAAAGAGAAAATCACACAAACAGAACATACAACAAACAAAAGGGTAAGCTAGAGTCGAAAATAGTTTATCATACAATTACATACAATTTCACAGTCCACGACGCAAATGTCAATCAATCATGTTATAACTTGCACTCAATACACTAAGACTCATACGCGACTCATCCAGATAAATATAATTAGTCGGATTCAATAGATGCTTGCACTTGTGGTGGTCTTTACTGCTCTACTGAGCTGCTCTACCGAGCTAATTGTTCCAGTGTCTCACCCTCCACACATAAGGTTAGCCCTTAATGAGTTCTAAGCCTCATGCTACTCTCACCACTCGAGTCAGTACGCTCTATGTGAGACTAACTGACTCTTTAGAGTGTCAAGATGCAATCCTTACCTTGAATCTTTACTAAATTATATAAATGGGGCACCACCATGAACTCCCACTAACAAGGGTCATGGAATTACGTCTCGACCAACTGAGGCACCACCATGAGGTCTCACCTAGAGGCTCATGGAATTATGCCCTAACCAATGAGGCACCACCACGAAACTATCGTGGAATTACGCCCTAACCACATACAAATCATGTTTCACCAACCAAGAGTGTACTTGTCATGCATACCAAACTCATGCCAACACTTATAACCAACCTTCATTCATATTCCATGCCAAAATCATACAAAACTCATCATATTCAACCCATGAACCATTCCATACATGCAACATCACTCAAAACATGCTTTAATACAGTAATTCAACTAAACATGTGACATTCATCCAAGAGTAGAGAAATAAATAGGACAGAACGCATTCTCGCCTAGCTCATCGCTCAGGTAGAAAGGTCTTGCTCAAGCGAGAGGGTCTCTCGCTCAGGTGAGCTCCTTTCGCCTAGGTGAGAGCTCGACAAACAGGAATAGTGGCCTTCTACACTTTCTCGCTTAGGCGAGCCCCTCTCGCCCAAAGGTGAGGTCCCTCGCCTAGGTCGCAACTGCAGCGACGTGCCTCAAACCCTCACGCATTCTCGCTTAGACGAGTCTCTCTCGCCTGAGCGAGGTAGTGCCTCGCTTAAAACGAGAGCTCTTCGCCTGAGCGAAAGCTCAAGTGTGAACTTGAGCCTGTTTCTGCAAGTCTCACCTAGGTGAGACAGGCTCGCTTGGGAAAAAATGACAGATCTCGCCACTGTTCTTCCTGCAACAGCCACACATTCATACCCAAACAGCCATATAACATTATCCATACATTAACAGTAGCACTTCAGCCATATAATCGCAAATATAGAGCAAAGCAAACAAAAATCAAAGCAAACCAGTAGGCCCTAGTTCCCCTTACTTGGAAAAGCTAGCCAAAAGACTCGAATGCCCAAACAGTGAGCACCACAACTACGGGAATGACTTAGCGAGTTGGAAAAATAGCTGGACGTAACAGAATGAGGTCATTAAAATGAGCCTCAGAGGAAACACGAACAATAAGGCTAGAGGGAACTAGTACGAGCTAAGGAGCAACTTACGTGGAGTAGAAATTGGTTGAGCTAACTTGAGTACGAGTGAGCTCTAAACCCTAACAAAGCATAGTTTTGGAAGTGAAGAGAGGAGCAAGGCTGCTGTTTTCTGAGAGTGAGAAGAATGAGTAGGGTTAGGGCAGTTTAGGGTCCTTGGTCCCCTTTGGGCCTGTCCTAGGCCCAACTGATTGGGGCAGCCCCTTTAAAATAAGGGTATAAAAATATAAGTAGGTCTTACATTTGTCTTCCTTTTATGTATTTTTTAAATATTTTTTAAATTTATCAACTAAGTTATATTAATGTTTGTAAATTTAATAAATGTTTTAGTTCTTATGAAATTTTATTTGGTATTCTAATTTGAGACTTATACAATTATAATTTCTTTCTAAATATTTGACATCGAAAAAATAACCCTCAACTCAATATTTAATATTTGATAATATTGTGAATTATTTATCGTAATTTTTTATTATTTTATAAAACTTAATTAATATTGAAACAGAAAGAAAATGGGTACGGTATACCCATTATCCGGTGAAGATGGAGATGAGACAAAAATTTGATATCAGTTGAGATATGGATGAATTGTTTTTATAGAGATGAGTATGTGATAGCAAAACCCGTCTCCATCCAACCCTGTTACCATTCCTAATCCCAAAGATTTATTATAAATTTTAGTGAAAGAAAATTCTTTTCAATGAAACAAATAATATAATAGACACCATTGTAAGGCTTAACATTTTGTTATGAATACAAGAACATTTATGCTGTGATGGAATAAACCAACAAATGCAATAAAACAAACACAGTAGCTGAGTTGATGTATTATTTTTGGATCCCTAAATACAAGTACGTGCTTCCTTGGCCTTCAATAAAACTTGTAATTCGATATATATAACCAATGAATCTTCAATTGGATTATATATAATTAAAGGCGTTTGAAATCATTTGCGCCCAGTTGTTGGGGGTTTGGAGGTAGTAGTCTTAGGAGGTGGTCTTGTTGTATGGATGAGAACATTCTGAATGGTTTTGCGATCAGAGGTTGAAGTTTTGGAGTTGCTACTCTCAGAGGGAGGCCTTGTTGTGGGAGCAATAACATCCTGAATTCGCTTCTGAGAATTCATTCTACAATGCCTAAGTAATTCAAATCGGTGTTGCTTTTGTGTATGAATTCTACAAACACTCCTTAATGTCGATAAAACATAGCAATGAGGCTATATTTATAACCAACCATGCATTCATTAATGCATGGAAATGGTAATATGCACAGAAATTTCTGCTATTTCTCGTTTCATACTTGCCGTTTACTACGGTTTGTTTGTGGCAGAAGCTGAAATTTTCATGAATTTTCACCATGAACTCTTCCAACTTTGCAATTCTGATGTAGTAATTTTTCTTGTAAGTACACTTTGCAGTTTCTGATGTGTAACGAAACTCTCATTGTCAACTATCCCAAGTTTGAAAACGCGCCAAGGACATGCCAAATATCCTTCTCTGTATTTGCATTTTCTTTTCTCTTATTTTCACTATTTACATTAATTTCTGTTATATCGAAATTGTTGTAAAAATTACGCTCAATTTCTTTCTTGTGTTTTAAGTTGCCTTCTCTTTGACATCATTTCTTTAACAACTCACTAATGTTTTAGTCTACGTATAAAAAAAATAGAATAGATAAGGCTTATATGTATTCTAAGTAAATAATATTTTTTTTAGTTTATGTCACTTTTCTAGTTTATGTCATTTTTTTATTTTTAAATTTCTAATATTTTTAGTCCTTATTGTTAATTTAGTATTAAGAATATAAAATATAAATTAAGAAGATATAATTTTAAATTAATAATCAAGCTAAATAACGTATTTATTATTTAATAAAAAAATATTTAACAGAAAAATAAAACACAAATTTCAATTATTTATCACATTGATTTATATTTTTTTTTCTTTATATTAAATATTTTTTTAAAATACTCTGCGTGACGAGTTAATTTCAATTAGTCTATTGATGCATACCAGTGTAGAGTATTTTCTTCTAAATATTTAATTTCCTATAAAATTGTATTAATGCATGCTAGTGTAGCACAACTATAAGGTTTTTTAAGATGAAATTGATGAAATTATTAGATGAAAACTAAAAAAATTTTATTGGATAATTTGATATACCAGAAATGTTACCCACAAATTGGTTTGATAATTTTATTATTATTAATGATTTTATTTCTTAAAATCTTCCTAAGAATAGCAATATCAAATAAATATGTATTTCTGAATATTATTAAGACACGTCCTAATATTGATGACAAATATTCAAATTAATTACGTATAAATATTTGTATGGATAATATTTAATTTTTTAAATAAGATATGAGGGACAATATAAGGGTATTACAATTCTTTATATTTTGTTTACTTAGTTATGATAAATATATGAAGTTAGTGTTAATTTTTCTAAGCGCTAATATTTTTATTTTACTAAGAAGTAAATATAATATAAACTTGCTTTTGAAAGGTTTCATAATCGAGTAATCGAGATTATCAAGTTTTATAACCAATTAAATGTTTTAAGTGTTTTTCAATATCTCAATATTATAATTCACCGAGTGAAGTCATTTGACGTCAATTTTTTTTTAATGATATACTTTTATTCTTTAATCCAAGTATATTAATATATTAATATTAAAAAAGGAGGGTCTTAGTCTTATTCTTAATTGAAGCCTATACTTTAATATTAGACTTTGATCGCTAAATTGATTAAAATCTAAAATATTTCACAAATATTTAAAATCAGAAAACAAAAAAATAGACACTGCCCCGCGAGATAACGGAAACCTATACCTTAGCAAATAGGTTTTGCTTCTTTGTATAACCAAACCTATTGTGATTATATACTTTGATTCTCTAAATAATTGAAGTCTATTGTTTACCATTATTCAAAATAATTCAAAAATATTTAAAAACATAAAGCAAGGGCTTTGGTTCTTCATATAACCACTACGGTTATCTAAATAACTAAAACTTATTCTTTATCATTGCTCAAAATAATTTAAAAATATTTAAAACCAGCTTCAGTTTTTCGTATAACTAAGAAGAAAAAGATTCAACAATTATAACTGGATTAAAATAGCTTACCTTGAGTGATTACCATATTAGCTTTTTAGTTGTGGGAGTTTATACCAACATGCCACGTCCAACAAATACATTATAAAATAGGGAACTAGGTAGAATACACTTATTTAAGAAATAAAGTTTATAAGATTGAAGTTCTTACCAATCTAATATTTGTATGAGATTCTTTTAGAGTACCGAAGCCTATACTTATGCAGTCCAAGTGTAGATTTCAGTTTAACCTAGAACCATTACCTATAATAGTGCCAACAACTTTCAAAATGTCCCTGTGTTTTTAAAGGCTTTGTTTTCTTATAAAAGTGTATAACATATTATGCATAGTTAAATACATTTTTTGCACTAGTGATTGATTAAAATATTTAAATAACTTATTAAACATGTTTTGAATACTTAATGAAGCGCATGTGTGATTGATTATTTTGTTTAATAATTATATTAGAGAGATGTTGTAATTTCTCTTCAAAATTATGTTAAAATAATTGATTAGAAGTTTGATTTAATCAATTAATTGTGACTAACTTTGTTTAAAACAGAATTTTCAAAACTCTATAAATAGAGACTCATTTTAAACATTTGAGATAACTTTTACGATCATATAAAGCGAATTACACCGAGATTTTCTCATCACTTGCTTATACAATTTTCCAAAGTTCTTTCAAGCGAACAAGATTCAAAGGTTGTATTGAAATTTATACATTACTGCATTGGGCTTTCAATGACGGTTAAAATAGACATATAACAATGGTCTATTGAACTTTACAGTGTCTGTAACGAAAGCAAAAGAGAAAGAGAGAGAGAAAAACTTCTTATGGAAAAAGAAAATATATTGTATGTTTATGTAGTGAAAGAAACTATACAAGTATATATATATATATATATAAGAAAAAGTAATGATAACAGAAACCTAACTACCAAAACACAGAAAGCTAGGGCTAAGAGCAGGAGCTGAACGTTACAGATATGGGTATATTATCAGCCCCCCTCAAGCTGGGAATAGATGTTTTTCATTCCCAGCTTGGAATGATGTATATGGAAGGTCTGTGGGGTAGAGGCTTAGTAAAAATGTTTGCAACTTGGGAGGAGGAGGAGATAGGGAGGAGTTTAATCAAGCCATGATTGATCTTCTCGCGTATAAGGTGACAATCAATTTCGATGTGCTTTGTTCGTTCATGATATACTTGGTTGGAGGCGATTTGAATAGCAGAGTGGTTGTCGCAATAAAGGGTTGCAGGAAGTGTGAAAGGAAGCTTGAAGTCCTGAAGAATGTACGTCAACCACTGAATTTCACACGCAGTGGAAGCGAGTGCACGATATTCAGCTTCAGAGCTGTTGCGGGAGATGGTTTGTTGCTTCTTGGATTTCCATGATATGAGGGAATGTCCAAGATGGATAGAGAAGCCGGTTACAGATTTGCGTGTTGAAGGACAAGATGCCCAATCATAGTCACTATAAGCATTAAGATGAAGATATGTGTTGGTGTGGAAGAAGAGACCCTGACCAGGAGTACCTTTTAAATAGCGGAGGATACGATGTGCGGCTTGTTGATGAGAGGTGGTAGGGGCAGAAACAAACTGGCTGAGATTGTTGACAGCAAAAGCGATATCAGGATGGGTGTTGGTGATATAGATCAGGCGACCTATGAGTCTTCTGAAGGAGGAAGCAGCATTATCATCAAGAGGTGGCCATCAGGTTGTAGGCGAGATGTTTGGGCCATTGGAGTAGGAGCAGGGGCACTATTCAGCATGCCTGTTTCATGAAGCAGATCAAGGGTATACTTGCATTGACTGAGGTGAAGACCAGTGGAGTTGCTTGAAATTTCAAAACCTAGAAAATAGGTAAGATCACCGAGCTTTTTGATACGGAAGTGTGAGTGAAGCAGAGTAGTGATGCGGGTGATTTCTTGAGCGTTATTTCCCGTGAGCATAACGTCATCGACATAGACAAGGATACCAGTAAGAGATTGATTAGTATGGTTGAGAAATAAGGAGTGATCAGCAGAGCAACATATGTAATTGTTAGATAAAAGAAAGGAAGAGAGCTTGGCATACCATTAGCGCCTTGCTTGTTTGAGACCATAGAGGGAACGTTGCAATTTGCAGACTTTGGAGGGATGAGGGGAATGAAAACCCGGGTGAAGTTTCATATAGACCTCCTCGTGAAGATCACCGTGGAGAAAAGCGTTGTTTACATCAAGCTGTTTTATTATCCAGTGTTGAGATGTAGCTAGGGCAAGTAACAGGCGAAGAGTGGTGAGCTTGGCAACGGGTGCGAAGGTGTCGAGAAAATCGAGTCCCTCAAGCTGGTTGTGTCCTTTGGCCACCAGTCGGGCTTTGAAGCGTTCAATGGATCCATCAGAATGATGTTTAACCTTGTACACCCAACGACAGCCAATGGCAGTTTTTCCAGGTGGTAAATCTATGAGAACCCATGTGTTGTTATCTGCTAAGGCTTGTAATTCATCCTGCATTGCTTGAACCCATCGAGGATCCTTTTAAGCATGAGTGTAACTATGTGGTGTATTAGTGGAAGATATAGACAATATAATATGTTTAAAAGAGGGAGAAAGTTGACTATAATTTAAGTATTGAGTAATGGGGTATCTAACAGTAGTGTGAGTGTGGAAATCATTAAGATAAGAAGGGACCTTTCGTTGTCTGTTAGACTGTCGTGGTGGATCAATGATGGTAGTGGAATTTGGGGTAGTAGCAGATGGTGGAACGGTGTCAGGTAAAACGGAAGCATTATCCATGGTAGGTGTAGTAGAGGGGCCATGTGGAGTATCATCAACATGTGTACGTGTAGTTTGATAAAGGACAGTGAAATCATGCATGTAATGTGCAGGGGTGGGAAGGGAAAGGGAATTGTGATCAGGTGAGTTACGAGTGATGACAAAATAAGGAAATGTGTGTTCATGGAAAATGACATGACGTGATATATCAATTTGGTGAATGTTTAAATTAAGAAACAAATAGCCTTTAGTGTAGGGTTTGAAACCCAAAAAGATTCCTGAAATAGCTCTGCTGCCAAGTTTTGTGCGTTTCACAGAATGAGTTGATATATATAGCATAAAAAACCAAATATACGAAGCAGAGAAAGATCATATAGAGAACCATATAAGCGTTCATAAGGAGTGTCATTTTTAGCAAAGGTGTTGGTATGCAATTGATTAATAAAACAACATGTTGAGCTGCAAAGCACAAAAAATTATGAGATAAGTGAGCTTGGAAAAGGAGAGCACGAGTGACATTAAGAATATGTTGGTGTTTGCGTTCCCCAATACCGTTTTGTTCAGGAGTATAAGTGCATGAAGTTTGGTGAATAATGCCATATTTAGTGTAAAAAGCATGCATGAGAAATTCATAACCATTGTCTATTCGAATAACTTTAATAACAGTTTGAAATTGAGTATGGATGCAGGTAACAAAGTCAGAAACATGTTTTCGAGTTTCAGATTTAGCAATCATAGGAATGAGCCAAGTATAACGTGTACAATCATCAACGATAGTAAGAAAATATTTAAAACCATTTATGGGTGCAGAACATGGTCCCCAAATGTCAATATGTATGAGATCAAAAGGTTTTAAAGTGCGAGATGTACTAAGTGGAAAAAAGGGAGTTTTCTTTGTTTTGATCTATGACAAACATCACAAGTGTCAAGATTTTCAGCAACAATGTAAGAGTATTTTTGATGTAACAAACGTAATCTTTCATGGGAGGGATGGCCTAAGCGGGAGTGCCATAAAGTAGTAGGTGCAGTATTACATAAAGAATGAGAAGAAGTAAAAGCCGCATGGGTTAGTACATATAAACCAGCATGAACTTTAACTAAACCAATCTTCTCTTTGGTTTTCACATCCTGTATCATACAACCAGAAGAAGAAAAAGTGAGATCAAAGTGAAGAGAGTTAACTATTTTAGAAACAGAAAGAAGATTGAAAGAGAATTGAGGGACATAAAGAACATCACGTAATTGAAAGTTGGTGTGAAAAGCAATAGTGTCAGTATAGTGTAAAAAAACAGTGGAACCATTAGGAAGATTGATATAGATGGGGGTGATGCGTTTATAAGAAATGAAATGACGTAAAGATGTACAGATATGATCTGTAGCTCCGGAGTCAATGATCCAAGAATTAGCAAGAGTCATGTTGTGGACATTACCAATCATTGAATGAGTGGAAGAGATAGATCCAACTTGGTTTACTTGTGCAGTGGGCGTAACTGTAGCTGATTTTTGAAAAAGATCTGAAAGAAGTTGAAACTGTTCAGGAGTAAGTCGAATATCACCAGTAGAATTTGAGGAAACAGAAGTTGTTTCTTGGGAGGTGACGTGATGAGCTTGAGGTGATTTCCCAAGTGAAGTTTATGTCTGGGAGGATAGCCATGTTTTTTGAAACATATATCAATGGTATGGCCCGATCTATTGCAGTAGGTGCATATTTCCCTGATGATTTGTGTTTTAGAGGATTTACCATCTTGGTTGGGAAAACCATTTTTGCGGAAGCAAGCAGATTCATTATGGCCAGGGCGTTTGCAGTAATTGAAAGTATTGGAAGATGTAGCAAGAAAAATATTGGTTCCAGTGTTAGGTGATGCATTGAATGATGTAGATGGAGATTGATGTGTGTGTCGAACAGACACAGTGAAAGATCCAGCAGCAAATTGGCGTTCTTGTTGGATGACAGAGGAGAAAATCTTTGTGACAGGAGGTAGAGGTTCAAGCAATAACATGTGAGTCTTGATGTTGTGAAAATTGTCATTGAGGCCACGTAAAATTTGCATAGACTGGTCTTCAGACTTACGGAGAGAAATAACAGAAGAAAGAATGCAAGAGCATTTGGGTTTGCATGTGCATATGGGGTCGGGTCGGAAGTTATCCAATTCATCCCATATGATACGAAGTTTTGTGAAATAGTCAGAAACAGATAGGTCACCTTGGCAAAGGGTTGCAGCATCCATTTGGAGAGTTGAAATGTGTGATCGATCACCTTGAGAGAATCTGTGTTGTAGGTCGTTCCAGATAGTGGCAACATTATCCATCCATAAGATACTGAGATGAATGGAGAGGGATACTGAATGGACAAGCCAAGAAATCACCATGTTGTTGCAACGGGTCCATAAAGCATATGTTGATTATGTGGTGGCAGGTCGAGGAGCAGTTCCAAGAACAAATTCAACCTTGTTCTTGGCATTCAAGGCAGTAAGCATCGATCGTGATCAGGAATGATAGTTTGAATCTTCTAAGACAGGAGATACAAGAGGAGTTGTAGGATTTTCATTGGGGTATAAGGTAAGGTAACTGGGTAGAGGGGTTGGTTGGGTTGATTCACAGGTTGGTTGGGTTGATTCAATCATGGTGTAAGAAAGAAGAGGAAAGATAGGGTAAAGAAAACCAAGAAAGGAAAGAAAGAGGATTAAAGGGGTACATCTGATACCATATTGAACTTTACAGTGTCTGTAACGAAAGCAGAAGGGAAAGAGAGAGAAAGAGAAAAACTTCTTATGGAAAAAGAAAATATATTGTATGTTTATGTAGTGAAAGAAACTACACAAGTACATATATATATATATATATATATATATATATATATATAAGAAAAACTACTGATAACAGAAACCTAACTACCAAAACACAGAAAGCTAGGGCTAAGACAGGAGCTGAACGTTACAGATATGGGTATATTATCATGGTCTTGAAGCCTCATTGTGTTAGTCGTAGTTAAAAGTTTAAAATAACGATAAGAGTTATTAGAGTCGTCACAAAACCTTAAAACAATGATGGTCAATGAGAATTGTAGTTCAAAATAGGGAAAATGAAACAATGACGATTTTTGTAAACATCCATCATTCTAAGTGTTTTTTTTTTAATTTTAGATTTGTTTCCTTGAAAGCCACAATTCTTACATAAAATTTCACAACTCATTTTACAATCATTAAGAACGAAAATTCAACATGTTCTAAATAAAGTTAAATAAATATAGTTCTAAAAAAAACTTGACAAATACTTATCTACTACACTAAATTGTTATATAGGTTAACAAACCTCACAACAAAATTCTTAATACCAACACGTTTGAATCAAGTAAATATTTCTAAATCCTTGAAACATAATTTAAATTACTTAAAAAAATACATTTTAAAATTAAATACTATCAGGAGTTTGAAAATAAGAAATGTTAATTATATTTAAAAGAAAATATACAATACTACAACATCTAACCCAGAATGCTGGTACGAGGAAATGAAGAACCATGGGAAAAAACCATCGAGAGGGAGAGTGGCAATAGAGAGGAAGAACGATTAGGAGGGAGGCATTAAAGAAGGAAGATCTACGAGCCACAAGAGAACAAAAGCGGAGGTATGTGTAGCGGACTTGACGAGCGCAGAGGAACGACCGACGAACAAAACCATGAGTGATGCGGAGACTACCAGCAGTAGGGTGAGCGAGAACCCTAGCAACTATGCGAACGCAAACCCTTACTGTGGCGTGAACGTGAACCCTAACAACGACACAAATGTGAACCATAAGAACCAAGTAACAGCTACAACCAGAGTGCACAAGCGGTGGTAAGAGTGACAACATTTGAGCGACGAAGAACAATGTGGATGCTCAAAGAAGGGTGGATAGTGGCACAAAGAAGGTGAAAACGAGAGAGAGAGAGAGAGAGAGAGAGAGAGAAAGAGATCTATGCAGCACGAGAAGAGAACAATTGAATATGAAGGGGTGGTTACAGGGATTTTAATAACGGTTGCAAAGGGAGTTGTAATTATTTGTCATATGCAACACTTGTAACGACGATTGTATAAAATAAAAATCGTGATTTCCCCTCTATTACACTTTTAACTATGATTGTTACGTAATCGTAGTGAAAAACTTTGCTTTTACTACAAAAATGCCACTGCATGTTTTATTCATGACATTGATTTTTGGCCGTAGTTATTTGACATCTTGGAAGTTCCTTTTTTTTCTTTAGTGATAAGTCCTTGTGTGCTTCTATTGTGATTTGATAATATCTTTTTAAACTATCCTTGCTTGTGCTTCTAGTTTTTGTATTTTAGTTTGTCTTTGTTGTGTTTTTAGTGTGTCTTGTTAGTTGTTATTACAAAAGTTGATAAAATAAAAATCTTTTTGGTGATTAAAGAGGGTATAAAACTAAATTAAGATTCGATTGAAGTGCTTCAAAGGTAAATAAAAAATATATTCTCTTTGTTATAGAGAGTCTCTTGTTTATTTGTAATTGTTGTCTTACTTTTATAAATCTTTTGTTGATAACGGAATTAGTTTTTTCAAAGAAAAAAACAAGACTAAAAATTGAATATAAGATTGTCCGAACTATTATAGATTGTTGTGTGGTCTTTAACTTTCCTTATGTTATGGGGTGAGGCAGCAAGTGCAACGACATATGTGTTGAATAGATCACCAACGAGAAGACTGAAGTTGATAACACACGAGGAAGCCTGGATAGGTGCCAAACCTAACGTTTCACACCTCAGGATTTTTGGGTCCCTAAGCTACAAACATGTTCCTGATCCTTTGAGAAGGAAGTTGGATGATAAGAGCACACCCCAAGTGTTGATTGGCTACCATGAGACATGTGGCTACAAACTGTATGACCCCAATTCAAACCACGTGTCCACCAGCAGAGATGTGTATGTTGATGAGTCATCTAGCTGGGACTGGACGGTGGCAAGCATAGAAGCCAACAACACATCGAAGATAGTCTTAGAATAAGATTCAGTAGAGCAAGACACAAGTGATTTGACCTTGAGAAAATAAGAACGAAGATTGTAACATCCCTACTAGAAATTACTTAATTTAAATAAAATAAATAAGAAATTGAAATCAACATCGTCACTTTTATTATTCCCAAATGCGGGAAAAATTTAAGATATTTTTCAACACACCACAAGCTATTTAATAAAAGTAATAAAGGTATTACACTTTCCAAAATCCAATAAAAAAACAGTAAACATAATTAAATTCCTAGCTCAAATCCCAAGCTAGACATTCTCTCCATCTCAAGCGTCAACAGCATCACCTGTAGTATCATCTGCTCCCGTGTAAAAAATTACACGATCATTGCTAATCACAAATAGAAAGGGTGAGCTTATAAATAAAAATAACATATAATATAACAGGATGAAAATGATACACCTATCTAATTTACCCGAGTTAGTTCTTGGCCAAGATCTTAATATCCCAAGGCTTTTCAACCTTTAATTCATACAATAGTTAGTCATGGACTCATGAATTATGATGCTCACACAATCCTGCCCGCTCGTGGTCCAGCCTCTACGAACCTCTCCACTCGTAGTTCTACTCTACGAACCTTTCCACTCGTAGTCTTGCTCTACGGACCTACTCGCCCATAGTCCAACACACGTGATCCACCAGCTATGTACCTCCCCGCACACAACATCTCCCAAGTGTGAGCATGGAACATGCGAACCTACCTCACTCGTATCCCCACACGAGAGTAACTGGATATGAACCTCCTCACTCATATTATCACGTGTTCACCACCATCCATGAACCTACCCGCTCATGGCACAACATCTCCTGATCCAAGTCTGCTTCAATGCGTACAAACAACACATACAAATTGTGCTAATCTCGCTTAGGCTAGAAGCCTTCGCCTAAGCGATCAAGCCTGTCTTACTTAAGCTAGGCTCTCTTGCTTGAGCGAGCTCATTATAGTGGCGCTCTACAATTTCTCTCTTGGGCGAGCCCTTCTCGCTTGGGCGAGATCATCCTTCGCCCAAAACCAACGTTCCTTGCCTGGGCAACGAGTTAAGCAAAACACACGAATTCCATGATTTCTAGCTTAGGCGAGACACTCTCGCCTAAGCGAGATGACTTGTCGCCCAAAACAGGGCTCTCCGCCTGAGTGAGATGCTCGAGCAGAACCACACAATCCCTACGATCTCTCGCTTAGGCGAGGAACTCTCGCTTGAGCGAGATGCTCTGTCCCCTAAAATGTGGGCTCTCCACTTGAGCGAGAGGCTCGAGCAGAACCATGTTCGAGTTTCTACTATTTTTGCTTAGGCGAGCCTTGCTCGCTTGAGCGAGAATAGCAAACGTCTTCCTTGTTCACGCACGCAAACACCAGAACCAATGCCCAAAACCACATTCAAACATTACCAAGCAATCTAAAATAGTGCACAAATCTTATGAACATGATTTAGACCCAATTTGATCACCAAAATTTGAGATTGAACCATAAACATTCATATAGCACAAAACCCCCCATCATATTCATAGCAGAGTATAAGATGCTTTTCAAACAACATCAAAAACAACCAACCTCTAATCCAATCACATAGAGCATGAAAAGGCATGGCATGCAAGCATAAAATCATGAGAGCAAGCTTCTTAATCATACACATAATCATAAAAACACGTAATAGCTCCCCTTACATGGTTTCTTGTGCTTAAAATTTGAATGGGTGAAAGTTCTTCTTGACCCAAAATGGCTCTCCTTAGTTCTCCCACAATCTAGCTTCTTTTGATTCCCTCTAACTCACGTTTCACTCAGAATTCGTGCTTCTTACCACTCTCTCAGTTTTCAGTCTAAAAAACCCTTCTAATTGCCTTATTTTGCCTTTTTAATAGGGTCCTTAATTATGGTTAATGGCCCAAAAACGAAAATGGCATTTAAAATGGATATAATTGCCCTTCAAAGACCATTATGGGTTGTTTTTCCCAGCCTCCCTTGGCTGCCCATTGCCACTAGGGTTTCTCTACCCTTTCACATTCAAGCCACAATTATTTTAGCAAAAATGAAGTTAATTTTATTCTTAACAAGGTTTGAACTCACAACCACTAAATCACAAAGCAAGTGCACAATTAATTCAACCAATCATGTTTCATGATAATTCCTATAGTTTTAGAATTACATTATCACTACTCCCATTCAATCATAACCTTAAAATAATGCACATAATAAAATATCATACAATTGGCATACATAGGACTTGAACCCAAGTCCTCTCACACATTAAGTACTTTCAACCATTTGAGCTAGTACTTTTCCACATCATAATAAATAACATTAAATGTCATAAAGGCTTCTACTACCTGCATTTATTAAATAATTATTTATTTAATTATTTAAATTTCTCGGGTCTTACAAAGATCACGACTTCCGTCATATCTTCGAGACTACAATGTTATGATACTATCTAACATCTGACAGGAATTTAGTGCATTTTGCACTAATTGCTGAATCAGAATCGATCACATTTAAGTAGGCAGCTAGGGATGGACATTGGTGGAGAGTTGTGGAGGAGGATATTAACTCTATTAAGAGGAACAACACTTGGGAGTTGGTAGAGCTACCAATAAATAAGAAGCTTATTGCTCTCAAATGGATCTATAAGGTCAAGGTAAATGTCGATGGTGAAATTGTGAGGCACAAGGCCAGGCTCGTGGCCAAATATTTTCTGTAGAAGGCTGGGATAGACTATGGACAAGTCTATGCATCAGTTGCTAGAATTGAAACTGTCATATTGGTAGTGGCCTTGGCAACAAACGAAGATTGGAGTTTGCATCAATTGGATGTAAAATATGTTTGAATGGCCCCTTAGAAGAAGAAGTGTATGTTCAGCAGCCCATTAGCTTCGCGCAAGAGAATGATAAGCACAAAGTATATAAGCTAAAGAAGGCTTTATATGGGTTAAAACAAGCTCCAAGAGCTTGGAACAAACGGATTGACAAGTTTCTCTATGGAATTGGATTCATGAAGTGCATATCAGAACATGGAGTGTATGTGAAAAGGACTAAAGGCAACATAATTAGCATATGCTTGTATGTTGATGATCTCTTGATTTCTGGCAACAATGAGGAGTGCATCGAGTCATGCAAAGCTGAGTTGACGAAGGAGTTTGAGATGAATGACCTTGGAAAGTTGAGCTATTTTCTCGGTATTGAGTTCACACAAAAAATATCTAGACTGGTCATGCACCAAGCAAAGTACACTCGTGACCTATTGAAGAAGTTCAATATGGAGTAGAGCAATTCTGCAATCACACTTGCTAAAACTGGTGTGAAATTGAAGCACAATCCTGAGAAAGAAGGGGTAGACCCTGCAGTATATAGAAGCATTGTAGGAAGCCTGAGATATCTGCGTAATACTCGCCTAGATTTGAGTTTCAGTGTTGGAGTTGTTAGTAGATACATGCAAGACCCCAAAGTTTAACATTTGTTAGCCGTGAAACGTATCATGAGGTATCTGCACGAGACTAAGCATTTTGGGGTGCTTTTATCAAAAGGAAATGAAGAGTTGATTGGATATTCATATGCAGACTGGTGTAGTGACAAAACTGATAGGAGGAGCATTGTAGGCTATGTTTTCTTCTTAGGAAAGGCACCTATCTCTTGGAGCTCTACCAAGGAACCGGTAGTGGCACTCTCATCATGTGAAGCTAAATATATTGCAGCATCTGAAGCTACTTGCCAAGCAATCTGGTTGTGTTCCCTGTTGAAAGAATTGGGAATAAATCAAAGGTGTAAGCTAGGGTTACTGGTTGGCAATCAATCAGTCATAAACTTGGCAAAACACCCTGCCTCTCACGGAAAGAGCAAGCACATCGAAACGAGGTTTCATTTTATTTGAGAACAAGTATCAAATGAGAAGCTAGTAATGAATTGCAAGTCATAGGTACAATTTGCTTATAAGGGGAATGTTATAAGAAGTCAAACCAAAAATAGATTATGTTATATTTGTTAGCTATAACGGGTACACTTTTCTGTATACATACGTTTTCTGCTATTCAATTCATAATAGAAATATATCTCATTCAGTCTCATATTTTGTTCCTCACACTCTCTAAGCTATAACAAGGGAATGTATTTATAGCCATTATAGGGGAAGCAACCTCCATTAATTTGTTCAATTAATTCATGGAAGTTACGAAATGATTCAGGTGTAATAGACAAAGAAATTCCTGTTATTTTCATGTTTAATTTACAAACTTTGAAATATAAGGGTTTGTGTGATCATATGTATATGTAACTTGTAAGTAGCTTGCTGCACAAGGATAAATCCACGGATAATGGGGCCCAATTATGTAATTAACAATAAGTATATGTAGATGTTTGTGATTCAGATAACAAGTTTATGTCACGAAAATTCTCATTCTCAAATGTTCAAAGTGTTGGACTTTGAATACGCGCCATGCATGGACATCTTCTTTCGTGTGTTACCCTCGGATATCTCTCTGCATTTACATCTTCATTTCCCATTATTTTCACTTTCTCTTTTATCTTAACATAATACCAACAATGTGAAGGTTTTGCTTTTTTAGATAAAACTTGAAATTTTTTAGTTTTAAACCATTTAATTATTTTAATAAAACTTAGATTTTTAATTTCTTTTAAATTATATCATCTAAAACCCTAATATGCGATAAAATATTTTAAATTATTTAAAGAGATGAATTATCTCATTAAAACATATATTGGTTTGTCTCCAGCATTCTCAATTCAAATCACTTACACTATTTCAAAAAAAATCCCCTTTCAAACTTTAACGATGCAGTACAAATAGACCTTGATTCCATGTTGTGAGACTTAATATTTTATTTTGATAAATCTCTTATGCAGTTAATTTAATAATGGCAAAACAGAGATATGATCACATAGATTTATTAGGATTTGAATCAAACAAATAATATTACAGACGCTATTGTAACACTTTCTTTACATTTTCCTATGAATTCAAGAACATTTATGCTGTGATGGAATAAATCAACAAATACAATAAACAAAACACACTAGCTGAGTTGATGTATTTTCTGATCCCTAAATACAAGTACGTGCTTCCTTGGCCTTCAATAAAACTTGTAATTCGATATATATAAACCAATGAATCTGCAACATTGGTTTATATATAATTAAGGGGTTTGCAATCATTTGCGCCCAGTTGTTGAAGGTTTGGAGGTAGTGGTCTTAGGAGGTGGTCTTGTTGTATGGACAAGAACATTCTGAATGGTTTTTCCCTCAGAGGTGGTTGGAGGTTCAGAGGATGTAGTAGTCTTACGAGGTGGTCTTGTTGTATGGATGAGAACATCCTGAATTCGCTTCTGAGAATTCATTGTACAATGGCTAAGTAATTCAAATCGGTGTTGGTTTTGTGTATGAATTCTACAAACACTGCTTAATGTCAATAAAACATAGCAATGAGGCTATATTTATAACCAACCATGCCTTCATTAATGCATGGAAATTACGTAAGAAATAGAAAATGGTAACATACACAGAAATTTCTGCTGTTTCTCTCTCGTTTCATACTAGGGTTTGTGGGAGAGATATATGTAATTTGTGGCAGAGAAGCTGAAATTTTCATGAATTTTCACCAAGAACTCTTCCAACCTTGCCATGCTACTCATTTCTATTCTAAATGCCATGCTAGACACAATTAAACATTACGCGTTAATCACACACACAATTTCTTCTCGCTTTCGCGTAAATTATATCGAAATATTTTTAAAATTACGCTCAGTTTCTTTCTTCTGTTGACTTTTGCCTTCACTTTGACGCCCCTTTGCGTAAATTATATGCCATTTTTTTTTTGTTATTTTTAATTTTCTAATCTTTTTAGTCCTTATTGTTAATTTACTATTAACAATATCAAATATAAATTAAGATGCCTTAATTATTTAATGAAACATAAATTTCAATTGTTTATCACGTTGATTTATATTTTTTCTTTATATGCAATTTTTTAAAAATACTTTGCTTGACGAGTTAATTTCAATTACTGAAAATTTTGAGTTTATCAAAATATAATTTTCATCTAAATATTTAATTTCCTATAAAATTTTATATAAGTGTAGCATCAACTAAAAGTTTTTTTAAGATAAAAATCATAAAAGATATTACTTGAAGAATCAGTGGCACCGAAAATTGATTTGATAATTTCATATGACAGAAATGGTACTTAGAAATTGGTTTGATATTTCTATTATTGTTAATTATTTTATTTCTTAAAATCCTTCTTAAAAATAGGAATAACAATATTTGTGAATATTATTCCAACTCATCGACAAAAAAAAAGATTCAAATTAATCAAAATATATATATATATATATATATATATATATATAAGTATTTGTACGAATAATATTTGACTTTTTAAAAAAATGAGGAAAATATAAGTATATAAATATTCGTGTATGCTACAATTTTTGATATTTTCTTTACTTAGTTACGATAAATAAATTTGAAGTTAGCTTAATTTTTTGAGTACTAATATTTTGTTTTAGTAACATTGAAATATAACATTAACATGTTTTTTCAGAAGTTTTGTACATATTGGGGGAAGGGATACTTCTAATTGAAGTAGGCACCTTGAAGTGACAAATATGCCCCCAGCATGCAAAGTGTACCAATATGAGGTCCGGATATACTCCGGCACAGGAGATTCTATAACACACGAATAATGAAGGAGCCGTAATAACCTCGGCATTTAGGGGAGAAGACACCTCGACACCTCTACCAAGTGAACTGCGGTAAGTACTGAAGAAATTAGGAATGATAAGTTATTAAGAGTAATTAAACGCAATTAGTGAAACCTCAACCTACCAGGCAGCGGAAACCCTAGGCCCATAGGGTTTGGCCCATTAAAGTAGTATAAAAGGCACTGTTCACGAGGTAAAGAGGTCATGCTATTTTTTTTACTATTGTAGTCATTTATTGTTCTGACACTAACTTGAGCGTCGAAGTGACTTTGTAGGCCCCCCGCTAGTAGAATCCTTCATCGGAAGAAGACACCCAGGCATTTGGGAGAAGACACTCAGGCACCTGGGAGAGGACACTCAGGCACCTGGGAGAGGACACTCAAGCGCTTGGGAGAAGACACTTAGGTTCCAGTAGGTGGACGCGTGCATCTAGTTAGTCATTGGTCCCAGTTAACTTGTGTTCTCGGGTACATTTGTATTCAGCAGGAACAAGTTTCATAATAGAATAATCAATTACCTAGTCTTATAACTGATAATCTAGAGAGTTGTTTTAAGTGTTTCTCTGCAAAATATAGAAATTATGATGATATTTTAAGTCGATGGCGGACTTGATGTTAAAATAGACATGAATACAATTTTATATCGGTGGTAGATTGAATCTATGTGATATGAAAGTATTACATCAGTTAGATCAAATTTGGTTTTGAAACCGGTGTAATATGTGCTAAATAATTTACGTAATATGTCATTTTTGTAATGGTGAATCTCTCCCTATTATAATTGGCTATAAGGTCTTTAAATGACTGATTGAATTTATTTTGAACCATGAATAAGGAGAATCTTTAAATGATTACTTTGTTTAATAATCAATTATATCGAATAGACCTTATAACTTCTTTTTAAGTTGTATAATAATTTATCAGAAGCTTGATTTAACTTATTAATTGTGACAATTCTTAAATTAGTGTTTTCAAAACTCTATATACGAAGACATGTTCTAAATCTTTGACGTATTTGCAAACATATAGAGAATGTTTATACAATTTTTCAGAGATCTTTTTATGTGTGTGTGGGGTACCTGCAAGTAATCCCACACTCAAGTTAGTTGGAGCGAAACATGTTAGGACAAACATAAGATTGAGTTTTGATGGATCTTACTTGTGGCCTGAACTACCTTTATATACTTGCTTCTCTGTTATTAATTATTTGGACTAACAATTAGATTCTTCCACAAATACTAATGAATATCTCATTGTAATTGTCATAACGCCTGAGTTATAAAGAACGTCCATGCCAAAGAAGGGAGAGTGGGTACCTTAGACTGAACTAACTTTTTGTACCGACCTTTCATTAATTACCTTTAGAAATGTTTATATTCCCTTCTAAATGTCAATAAATAGTCTCTTGTAACAATCAAGACGTTAAGCGGGCTAATTGTTAATTAATGCATTGTCTACCAAATCCTTCCTCCAACCCATCTAACTAAGATACATCTAACTTCACAAGTGACCTATTATATGGATGAGCACTACTCGACCCTATAAGCCCCCAAGCCTCCACTCCACAAAGCGTGCTAGTGATAGGGTCGAGCACTACTCGACCCTAAAAACACTTTAGACCTCTCGTAATCATTATGGTTTAGCACTACTCGGCCAGATAAGCCTTCTATGCTTCCAATAAACAATATAGTCGAGTACTACTCAGCCCTATTCCATACAATTTTCTTCACTTTTTCACCATTTTTCTTTTAATTTAAACAACTTTACTTTCATATATTTTAATTTGTTGTTTAAAGCTATGAGGATGAGATTTTATGAAATTACATGAGAATTTTGGATAATTGGATTAAAAGGATGGTTATGTGAAGACATATATTTTGGAAAGTTTCTATGTGTTTGTGAATGTGTTCCACCATAGCCAAGGAGGTTTCTCGGAAGAGCGATATGTTCCATTAATCAAGGAGACTACTCAAAAGAGTGATGTGTTCCATTAGACGGGGAGGTTGTTTGGAAGAGCGATGGATGAGTTTCATTAGTCGATGAGGTTGGTCGAAAAAGCGTTATGTTCCATCATAACTGAGGAGACTACTCGGAAGAGCAATTTGTTCCATTAGCTAAGGAGATTGGTTGAAAGAGCGTTCTGTTCCACCATAGCCGGGGAAGCTCCTCTAAGAGGACGATCTGTTCCATTTGTGGTCAGGGATGTTGTCCTTTGAGGGTGTTTTGTACCATCATAGCCAGAGAGAATGTTCGTTGGGGGTAATTGTTTCACTTTTGGCTAGGGAGATTACTTTTTTAAGGTGTTGGTGTGTATTAGTGTGAAAATAATTTAATTTATATTTATTTTATTGCTTCCTTAAAGTAAAAGTTTTATTTTTTTTTAAATAAAATGGTTTAGCTTTACTATATTAGCTCACCCTTCTAATTTCCTTCTATTTTAGTAGTTATGGTTTTCACCTACAATTATCATTTCTATATGGAGCAGATGATACTACAAAATGTGGTCAATATCGAAAAATATTTGATATAATGCTTTAGTTCTATGTGTATTTATAAAGTATGTTTGTAAAACAATGTTAGGGATGACAACGGGGCGAAGCGGGAATGGGTTTCGCTATCCCATACCCATCCCCATACAAAAATTCATCCACATCCCCATCCCCAAACCCAACGGGTATCAAACTTTTGTCTCATCCTCATCCCCACCGGATAACGGGTATAATCTTATACTCATACCCGTACTCATTTTCTTACTACTTTAATATTAAAATTTAATTATTTTTTGTAAAATAATAAAAATTACGGTAAAGGAAACATAATATTATCAAATATTCAATATTAGGAGGATGATTATTTCTTCGATATCAAATACTTTGAAATAAATTATAATTGTTTACATTTTATATTAGAATACCAAATAAAATTTCATGAAAACCAAAACATTTATTAAATTTGCAAACATTAATGAAACCTAGTTGATAAAATTTAAAAATATTTTTTAAAAAATATAAAAGGAAAAAAATATTTAAATTAAAATATATTTTAAATGTTTGTTTACTTCAAATTTTTTAAATTATAATTAATCTCTGTTTCTATACACTAATAAAAGTTATATTACATCACTTGATCAAAATGACGCAAAGAACAAATAATAAACATAATAATAAAATTTTAACATAGATCTTGTATCTTTTGAACTCCAATATTTGTTGGATGGTGATAAAAAAATATTCATGGAAATTACATTAAATTTTTATATTGTAATAAATAAAAATTATTTATACAATCTTAGTGAAAAAATTAAAGTATGATTGTAATGAGTTAGAAAATAAAAAATAATTAGATAAAATATATCAAAATACTATTCTACATGATGAAAATAAATCAAAAAATAAAAATATTAAAAAAATTAACAAATGTGTGTCTTATAAACAATTTGGAGACTATTGAAAGAAATCGCATAAAAGAAAAATGTATAATTAAGGGTATGATAAGATGAAAAATATCTTAGAGATCTAAGAAAATTTTTCAAATATCAATATATATACTCAATGATTGAGAAATAACAAAAATTGTTTTAGCGAAACAAAAGAGTTCTTCAAATGAAACAAAAATTAATAATAATAAGTAATTTTTTTTTATATTACCTAGTAAATAAAAGGTTTATGCTATTAAACACTTAAATTGAGAGTATTAAACATTCTCATGTGAAAAGAAAATATACAATAAATAAAAGTATTAAAAAATAATAGATTCAAATGTTTGAAATAAAATTTTTTTAATTGACATATATCATTTTAATATAATTACATAAAGGTTATGATAAGATAAAAACATATATTGGAGATGCGAATGAGTTTCATAACAAACCAAATAATTAAAAGAAATAAAAAAATAGAAAGTATATATATATATATAATATATATATATAATATATATATATATATATATGGTTACTTAATTAATTGTGAATATTTTAATAATTTAAAGGAGGATGAAGATATGGCAGGGACGAGTATTATGGCGGGGATATGTACATCTCATCCTCATACCCAATTGAAAAAAATCGGGGATTCCTCATACCCATACCCATACCCAGTTAATGTGGGGATTTCCCATCAAAATGGGGACGGGTTCGGGCAATACCCACGGAACGGGTTTATTTGCCATCTCTAAACAATGTTTTCTTTTTGTTTATTGAGTTGAATAAAAGAAGAATAAAGTTGTATTTTAATTATATAATTTTTGTATTAATTATAGATTTTAGTAAGCAATAAATTGGAATGTTATATGCTAATAAATTTTATTGGTTATAAATTTTATTAGAAATTAAAATATTTACATAAAAATATGTATCTTCGATAAATTAAAAAAAAATTCAATAATCGACAATATCTTAAAAACGTTTTCAAAACATTTGATTAAAAAAATTTCAATTAATATGTAATTATGACATAGAGGTACAATGAACTTTAAGTACATGCATTTAAATATGTTAACTTTTTTGAAAGAAAATTTCCAATTTTTTATAAAAGAAAATTTCCCTTACCATGTAAGCTTTTTCTTTTTTCCCTGCATATAAGAATATTCAGTTTCCCAATCGTAAGAAATATTTTGCGAATTTGCATTGAATCATTGTATGGTCTTTCACTCTAAGAACAAAAAACTAGAGAGCCATCAGAAAGCAAAACAACATCTCCGAATAGAATATATTATTTCTATTATTATTATTATTATTATTATTATTAATATATATATATATATATATATATATATATTATATGTATGTGAGTTAATTTTTTTAATGATAATAAAAATTAATAAAATTATAGTTATAAAAGTAAATATATATAAATTTTATAATTTTAATGTATAATTTTTTTTATTTATTTTATAAGTAATTTTATTATTATAAATAATTATTTTAATTTAAGAAGATAGTTAATTTTTTAAAAAAAAATCAAATAAGAAACAATTAAATTTAAAAGAAAATCACTTAAAAAAATAAAATTGATAAAAGAATTATTTTAATTTTAAAAAACAATTACTTATTGAAAACTAGAATTAAAAAATACATATACAAAAAAAAAAGTGTTCCCTTTATATAGTTTCATAATTATACGATGATATATATTATTAATTAACAGCAAACATAAGGCTAAAAAAAATACGAAGGTAAAATATTATCTTCTTGTAACCAATTCTTTCACTTGTATGGAAAACTATGGAAAAAGAAAGTACAAACATTCTCAACTATGAATATCATAGCATCTCCAAACCATAGACAACCCCCGCATGTTTTGCCAAGTCATTTTGTGTATGAAAATAAAGCCTTCTAATCTCATTAAAAATATGCAAAGTAACTAAACTATCAGACCCTGCATGATGACTTTTTTTGGTACTATTATCCAAACCTAAGGACTCACTAACTTTGTCTAAGCCACCATGAAGGTTAGGACAAAATTTGATTAGATGTTTAACATCATATACTATGTGTCCAAAGAAAAAATTAACGAGATGCAGAAAGTCACCCAAGTTGGGAGGTAGAAGTGGTTGTGTGTACAAAAAACGATAGCTCAATACCTTAACCATGTAGCCAAAATCGTAAGTTCCATGAAAAGTAATCCAATGAATATTATTGTTGCAGAGGAGTCCTGAGAGCATCATCAGCTCTGCAAATCGCACAATGCTGACTCCAAAGTTTTTATTCTTTTGAAAATCCATACCTTGACGTTGAAGGAGTGCAATGGAGTGAGGAGCATGAGGATGACAAGTGAGATCAAACTCACAGAAGTTGAATTCCCAAATGAAGTGGTTGGAGGTTCCAAAAGTTGGAAGGTTTCCGTGACAATCTGAAAGGGTCAACCTGACTTAGATGAGATGCATAGAGTCCACGTTGGCTTTCATCACTACATAACTATTTTGTGGTTGTCGGAGTGTTGGATCCGACTAAAAGATAACGCCGGGAAACTCTGTGTCCATAGAGATGAAAGGGAAGAACCCAATCACCCTACGAATCAAATCAAATTCCACCATTGTATGCCCATACTAATCGCGTCATTACAACAACCATTTTAGTATCTCTTTTTATCTCTCTTTTCGAGAACAAGACAAAGTTATAATAATAGACTTCACTATACAACTTTTATAGTAATGAGTATGACAAAATCATGTGATAATAGAAAAGGTAATAGATAATTGAATTATATAATTTAATCTTATAATATATCTACCCTGACATAATCTAATTATAGATTTTAACAGATACATCTAATCTTATATAAATGGTAGCCTTATTATACAGAGAAAAGATAATACATAATTTAATCTTATAATATATCTACTATATATGACATAATTTAATGATAAATTTTAACAAATACACATCTAATCTTATATAAATATTATTATTATTATTATTATATAATATTAAGGATTTTAACAGATACACCTAATCTTATATAAATGGTGGCCTTATTATATAAAAGATAATATATAACAGAATCTATAATTTAATCATAATATATTTATATCTACTATGACATAATCTAATGATAAATTTTAACAAATACATATAATCTTATATAAATAGTAAATCTTAAATAAATAGTAGCCTCTTATATATATATATATATATATATATATATATATATATATATATATATATATATATATATAAAATATAATAAATATATAATTATTATATATATATATATATATATATATATATATATATATATATATATATATATATATATATATATATATCAAAACCGTATCTAATTATCTTATTTACTTCAAGTCATAATTAGATTTAATTGATATATGATTATTTTATTTATCTTTTTATAGCTGGATATATTTAGAATCTTAATGTTTAAGAAATTGTTGTATTTAAATTATAAATAATTATTTTATCTAAATTATGATCCTTCAAATCTCAAAATTTTAAAAATTCAAATCAAATTTATTTAGTATATGATAAAATAAAATAATTCGTGTAAACACTATGAATATGAACCAGATATAGGGTGGCAACGAATAAAATGAAAACAAATATTCAAATTAAAATATATTTTAAATGTTTCTTTATTTTAATTTTTTAAACTCTAATAAATATTTTTTTTTTACACTAATAAAAGTTATAATACATCAACTGGTCGAAATGATGTAAACAACAAATAATAAACATAATAATAAAATTTTGGCATAGATCTTGTATATTTTGAATTTCAATATATGTTGGATGGTGATAAAAAAAATATTCATGGCGATTACATTAAATTTTTATATTGTAGTAAATAAAAGTTATTTATACAATTATATGAAAAAAATTACAGTATGATTAATAATAAGTTAGAAAATAAAAAATAATTAAATAAAATATATCAAAATAGTATTCTACATGATAAAAATAAACAACAAACAAAAATATTAAAAAATTAACAAATGTGTCTTTGAAATAATTTGAGAGACTATTGAAAGAAATCGCACAAAGGAAAACAAATGTATAATTAATGGTATGATAAGAGATGAAAAATACCTTAGAGATCTAATAAAACATTTCAAATATCAATGTATATACTCAATGCTTAAGAAATAACGAAAATTGTTTTAGCAAAATAAATCAGTTATTCAAATGAAACAAAAATTAATAATAATAATAATAATAATAATAAGTAAAGAATTTTTTTTATATTACTTAGTAAATGAAAGGTTTATGTTATTGAATACTTAAATTGAGAGCATCAAACATTCTCATGTGAAAGGAAAATATACAATAAATAAAAATGTTAAAAAATAATAGAAATATTCAAATGTGAGGCATAAATTTTTTTTAATTCACATACATCATTTTAACATAATTACATAAAGGTTATGATAAGATGAAAAATATATTGGAGATGCGAATAAATTTCATGACAAACCAAATAATTAGAAAAAAAAAAATATATATATATATATATATATATATATATAATGTTACTTAATTAATTGTAATAATTTAAACAAGGACGGAAATATGGCGGGGACGATATTATGGCAAGAATATGTACATCCTCATACTCATCCCCACACCTAATTGAAAAAGTCGGGGATTCCCATACCCATACTCATACCCAGTCAATGCGAGCATTTCCCGTCAAAACGGGGACAAGTTCGGATAATACCCACATGGACGAGTTTATTTGTCATCTCTAACCAGATATACTCTCTACCCCTCATAATATAAAATAAACAATGTTATCATCATCGACCTGATATATATATATATATATATATATATATATATATATATATATATATATAT
>Ga0214545_1002775_pt1 | contig 33662 bp, 17 predicted proteins | sample CNSS4metaG_FD_160064 | JGI IMG/M metagenome (GOLD analysis project Ga0214545, IMG submission 160064) | Root nodule microbial communities from cowpea collected in UCLA plant growth center, Los Angeles, California, USA - CNSS4 | ecosystem: Host-associated > Plants > Roots > Nodule | place: USA...
GATTGACTTGATCATCTTGTGAGAGGCCCATGTGAATCTTTCTCATCATGCTTCTAGTGATTGGGCCTTGATGTGGGCTTGGGCTTGTTGATGCACTTGAGCTTGGGCTTGTTGGGGTCACATCAAGTTTGAGAACTGTGAAACTCTCTATGAAAAAACTTTGAAAACCTAGTGTGATTAGATTGTGTAAATTTCACCAAGTGTGATCTTAGGTGATAAGGAAGTGTTTTTTTTGCTAGCTATAGTTGTTTATCCTTTGTGTGATTTAAAGGAGGTGTTCATCCCTTGTGGATTTCAAGAGAGGTGTTTCTCATCTCTTATGGCTTCATGGGAGTTGCTTTATATCCTAAATTGTTCTTACTCCTATTTGTAATCTCAATTTATTTTAGTGTTTAGTTAATCTCTCCCTTTAGAGTGATTAACAACTGGATGTAGGATTTTTTGATTTGAACAAGTATAAAATAACTTGTGCAATTTTCTCTTTTCCTACTCTCTTTAAGAGTTATTACTATAAAGGAAAATATTTTCTTGTAACTCTGATTTTAAAGCATACATTTTTATTAAGAAACCATTTCACCCCCTCCTGCCTTCTCTTGTTTTTTGTCAAACGTAAATATTTTGTTGTGCAACGATCCTAACATAGTAAACTAAAATTAATTTAACTTGATAAATTAAAGAAATTTATACCCATAAAAAAGTGGTTCCATAGAACGTAAACCTCACCACATCACCGATACAGGTTTGTCTCTTCTTGTTGGTGCTTTTCTTCCTCGTAAGTTTTGGGGTGAAGCTTTCTCCACTTTGTACATATTAGTAAGGTTTTACCTACCAATGTTTTGAATGAATCTTTACCTCATGGAATATTATTTCATACAAAACCCAAACATTTTTTTGAAGTATTCGGTTGTGCTTGTTACCTTCTACTACGATTATATAATAAAAAAAATTTGATTTTCGGTATTCGCTTTACCTATTTTTAGGATACAATGCATAACATATAAGATATATGTCTTTTTCAGTATGAAAAAAATTATATTTCACACCATGTGATTTTTAATGAAAACTTTTTCCCCTTTTAATGTTTTAATTACAAGTTTGGTCAACCTATGTTGTTTACATATCTAGGTTCTCCAACGTCTCTTCCCATAACTGTTATACAACATATTTCTATTAATGATTTTAGTATTCAACATTTCTACTAATAGCCCTTTTATATCCCAAAACAAAAATAATAATATTGTTTCACTTGTTAATGGCTTTTCCACCTTGATTATTCCTTCTTCTTATGCAAATACCATTGATTTATCCTTTTCACTAGTTCATAATATTCACCCTATGATTACTCGTGTCAAGGCATTCTTCAAACCATACATTTTCCCTACCTATATTTCTTATAACTTGACTAAGTTGTATATTATTAAAGATGCTCTAGCTAATTTTGCATGGTTCAATGCTATGTAAAAAAGAGTATAACACTCTTGTTCAATATAATACTTGGATTTTCACTGACCCACCCTCTGGTGGTAGCATAGTTGGATGCAAATGGGTGTTCAAAAATAAGTTCAAGGTTGATGGATCTTTTCAACACCCCAAATCTTAACTTGTTGCCAAGGGTTGTCATCAATTGCAGGTTTATATTGCAATGAAATGTTCAGTCTTGTTGTTAAGCCTACCACGATTCTTATTATCCTTGCTCATGCTCTCTCTTCCAAATGGTCAATACATTAAGATGATTCAATAATGTATTTTTGCATGACGACCTTTAAGAAATTGTGTATATGCAACAATCTCCATGGTTCATCTCTTCCAATCCAAAATAGGTATGTAATCTTACCAAATCCATTTATGATCTAAAATAGGCTCTACAATTGTTGTTTCACAAAGTTAGTCAAACTCTGTCAAACTATGTATCTCTTCAACTAAAAAGTGACCCCTCTCTTTTTATAAATTTGGATTAACATATACTATGTTCATCTTAATACACATTGATGATTTTATAATTATTGGTAGTTTTGTATTTGAAGTTTCTTCTCTTATTTCTTTATTAAATAAACATTTTGCTTTAAAAGATATTGGTCCCTTCCTCTTTCACAAACACCATGAGTCTTCATCTTTCACAAACAAAGTATATCAAAGAACTTCTACATCAAACACATATGTCAGAAGCTAAATCTCCTCCTCAATACAAGAAGAACTTGAGGAGGAGACTTTACAATTCAAAGGGCATAAAGAGATGAAGATCATTAGTTGGCTTAGAATAGAATTATAGAATAGTTTAGGCAAATAAAAGTATTTTTAATTTTCTTTTAAATTTTTAAATAGTTTGTTTCTGGTTTTGAATTTTCATGTTATTTTTGGGCCTGATGTCTTTAGGCTTTGTTTTAGGGTTTCTTAGGTGGCTTAAACATTTATTCCTATATATAGGGGCACTAAATACATTTGTAGACACCTTGGATGGTCATTATATGAAAATTGGTTTTTCAATAAGAGAGGATTCTCTTGGTTATTGTAATAGAACTCTAATTTGATTGAATTCTTTGTGACGAATCTTGTAAAACAATTTAGGATCTTGAAGATTTAAGATTCTCATAGAATAAAACATAATAGAGCATTAACCTTGATCCATAAGAGATCTTATGAGAATGTGTTCTTTAATTTGTTTGTTCTCCAATCACCGTTTCTAATCTATCTCTTTGCTTTTTTTTCTCCTCTCACATGTTCTTGATGATTTAATGTGAAAGAACCTTATGCCCAAAGACAGAACCTCAATCCCTTTTATAAACCAACGTCCATCAAGTTGGTTTTTATTTTATCTTTATTTTATTTTATTATCACTTCCCATGATAACCAATAGGTCCTTATATTTTATTAAATCACAATTGGGTCCATCACAATATTTCAAAATGAGTCATATAATAGAATTAATTCGTCAATTGACTTTAACATTCTCCCACTTGACTCATATGATGTCATAACATTGTATGATTTAATAATATAAACATAATGTGCATTAAAGGACCTTACATAAATTGGTTCCATCATTATTCATAATTAAATATATAGAAATAATAAGAGTCATGACGGTCACACATCAGTCAATCGACATGGTCCCTTCCATGTACAATTGTATCATCATTTCCTCCTTAATATGACCTTAAAACCAAAAGTCCATAAGGGGTTCAAACATAATGCCATCTTTCAATAACAATAACATTACATAATTTGTTTTCTTCATCATAATTTGCATGCATAAATATAAAGAAGAAAACACAAATTTCATAAACTTATACATTAAAGAGCTTAGAGTGTCACATAAACATTAATAATATTAACATTCAAGATTTAACATTCACTAGTATACATAATGCCCATATTTTTTACATTGCCAACATACAATTTGGACAATAACCTTTTTATCAAAAGGTCATCAATCATAATATCTATGCTAATATGTTCTATTAACACTCTACATTTTTAAACTTCTTCCTTAATGACAAAGTATTTCAACTTTATATGTTTAACACATTTGCAATACTTGTCATTCTAAGAAAAAAAGACTGCTACGGAATTATCACAATAAATTTTTAGCTGCTTGGAAATAATGTCGACTACTTCAAGTCCTGAAATAAAATTTTACAACCAATTAGCCTGAACTGTGGCATCAAAGCATGCCACAATGTCAACTTCCATAGTGGATGCAACAATGATAGATTGCTTCGTGCTATGAAATTACTCCTCCGGCTAAAAGATACATATAACCAAATGTAGAATTTCTTGTATCCATATGACAAATTCTGAATCTATATAACCTATCACCTTAAGGTGATAGGATTTTCTATAAGTAAGCATGTGATTCTTTGTTCCTTGAAGGTATCTTAAAACTTTCTTTGCAGTTTTCCAATGCTTTAGTCCTGAATTACTTTGGTATCTACCAAACATACCAACTACAAAGCTTATATATGGCCTCGTACATGTTTGAGCATACATTAAACTCCCAACAACAGATGCATATCTTCCATCTATTTTTGTTCCAAATCACTCTTTGGACATTGCGTGAGACTAAACTTGTCTCCTTTCTGTATTGGAATAGGAGATGTTGAACACTTATCCATTCTGAATCTCTCTAAAATTTTATTAATATATGCTTATAGACAAACCTAATAGTCCTTATGATCTATCATGGAATATTTCTATTCCTATCACATAGTATGTCTCACCCATATCTTTCATTTCAAAGTTATTAGAGAGAAACCTCTTAGTCTCACTTAATAGACCAAGAACCCCATCAGTTGGTCCATATAAACATCCTCTTCTAAATTCCCATTTAGAAAGGTAGTCTTAACATCCATTTTATGAAACTCAAGATCTTAATGAGTTACTTAGGCCATGATAATCTGAAAGAATCTTTCTTAGAAATAGAAGAAAATGTTTCTTTATAGTCAATGTAATCTTTCTGAGTAAAACCTTTGGCAACAAATCAAACCTTATAACGTTCGATATTGCCTTGAGAATCACCCTTAGTCCTAAAGACTCATGTACACTAAACTCTTTTTACCCTTTTGGCAATTCCACAAGCTTACATACGTCATTTTGTGCCAATGATTTAATCTCATCTTTCATAGCATCTAACCACTTGTCAGAATTATCACCATTAATGGCTTCTGAAAACGAAACTGGATCATTATTAAAACTTAAGTCATTTTCTTAATTTTGTAGATAAACCATATAGTCATTAGAAATAACAATCTTTCTATCTCGATGAGATCTTCTAAATACAACTTCTTGTGGTTGTTCTATTACCGGCCCATTGTTAACATTAGTATCATTAATTTGTTGTTCGTCTTGATTATTGTAAATTTCTACAACACAGGGAACAACAACTCTTGAAGAAGAAGAAGTACTAGCTACAAGAATTTGTACTCTAACTTCCTTAATCTCCATATTTTGTGAAGCTTCACTCCCACTAGTTTAACCATTCTCAATGAACCAAGTATTTCCAATTTCAACAATTCTTGTACTATGGGTAGGACAGTAAAACATATACCTTTTGATTTTTCTAGATAATTAATGAAATATCCACTGAATATTCTTTCATCCAGTTTTTTTTCTTGTGGATTGTACTTTCTTACTTCTACTTGACAATCCCAAACATGTAGGTGTCTTAAATTAGGTTTCCTACTCGTCCACAACTCAAAGGAGTCTTTTGAACAACTTTACTAGGAACCTTGTTCAACAAGTACATGACAGTTTTAAAGCATACATCCACAATGATACAAGTAAACATGAATTACTTAACATACTCATAATCATATTCATTAAGGTTCCGTTATGCCTTTCTAATACACCATTTTGTTGTGGTATGCCTGGCATTATGTAGTGGGCACAAATACCAAATTTCTCAAGGAACTTAGCAAATGGCCAAAGTGTTGTCCACTTTCACCATATCTTCCATAATACTTATCACCTCGATCTGACCTTATGATTTTCACCTTTCTATTTTGCCTTTCCACTTCATTTATATAAACTTCCAAGGCATTCACTGATTGAGATTTCTCATGCAATAGATAGACATGTCCATAACGCAAAAAGTCATCAATAAAGGTGATGAAGTACTTCTCTTTATTGAAGGAATTTACATCAAACGGACCACATATATCGGTGTGTATGATTTCAAGAAGCTAAGTGTTTCTTGTTGATCTTTTCTTTGTGTGTTTTATTTGTTTGCCTTTTAATACAATCCACACATTGATTCAGATCAATAAATCCAAATCCAAAAGGATTTCATTCTTTACTAATGTTTGCATTCTTTCTTTGGAAATGTGTCCCAAAGCTTATGCCACAAGTAAGCAGATCGTTCATCCACTAAACTACGTTTAATGATAACATTGTAATGAAAGGTCATAAGAGTTTCAACATATAAATTATCAAAATTCAATTTATATAAACCATCATAAAGTGTACCAGATCCAATCATACAAATACGCTTAAACAAACGGAAACAATCATTCCTAAATTTAAAAGAGTATCCAACAATATCAAGCGTAGACAAAGAAATTAAATTCCTAGTCATACTATATACATAAAAAGTATCCATAAGGTCTAAGTGATATCTAGTGTCGAAGATTAGACGATAAGTCCCAAGAGCTTCCACTAGAACTTTCTCTTTATTCTCCATGAAGACGAACTTCTCATTTGTGTTTATGGTTCGAGTTGAAAGAAATTTTTACATCTCATTAGAAACATAAGTTATACATCTAGAATCAATCCACTAAGTATTATGAGAAACTTCAGTTAAGTTTGATTCAAAACATATATAAGCATTATGCTCACCTTTCTTTTCAAACCAAGTTGTACGCTTTATGCAATCCTTTTGGAAATGTCCAGACTTTCTGCAAAAATGACATTTGCCATTTTTCTTCTTGATTTTGGTTGAGGACTCGTCAATGATTCTTTACCCTTTCCATGTTTCTTTATAACTTTCTTTCCAGCTCTTGATTCTTCACATACTGAATGAAGTGGTTTCCTAAATAATTCAGTCAAGTCTCCTCTTGAACTAGCATATTGTGCGATTCATGCATGTTCCACTTGTCTTTCATAGTGTTGTAGTTCATCTAGAATAGACCATACTTAAACGGGAATAAGCTCAAAATGAACGGCACGAGAAAACCTTCATCCACTACCATTCCTAGAGACTTAAGTCTTGTTGTTATATTTTCCATCTCAATCACATGCTCGTACATAGTATGTGAACCATCAAACTTCATGGTTGTCAACATACTCATCAATGTTTCAGTGAGAGACTTGTTAACAGTTTTGGAGCGCTCTTCCACAAATTTCATAAATTCTTTCGTGTTGTTAGTTTTGGGACGAGCTGAGTTAATATTGTTTGCTAGGCATATTCTTATAAAGATCAAGTTAAGTCTGTTTGACCTTTCCCATGCTTTGTAATGGGTTTTCGCTTCATGTCTATTAGCATCTGTGATAGCAGCCGACTTTTCAACTTCAAAAGCCAAATCAAAATCCAACACACCTAAGTGGAGTTGGACTTGTTCACTCCATTCAAGGAAATTCAACCCATTAAAGACTAGAACAAACATAACGTGCGAGTGAAAAGATATCATAATAGACTACAATTAACACATGTTTAACATTAATGCTTTGAGTCATAAAACTAAACATAAATACAAATTCAGACATAAATAACCATTCTATGCATACTAATGTCCGTCTTTGGGAGATCCACTAATACACAAACATAAACATAATGGTGTTAATCATATTATAACATTAATGATAATTAAAATATGCGTAAACTAGAATCACCTACTACCTTCATGTATATAAATAAAACTAGTGATGCATACAAAATTATCTACCATCATGTTCATTAATTATAAGAATAATTAATCAACCTTTGGACGATCCTAAAATGTCTTATAATAGTGAACTTTAATTATCTCATAAATCAATTATTCATAATACAACATATTATGGGTAATAGATAAATCAATTATTCATAATACAACATATTATGGGTAATTGAAATAAAATCATTAATAATTTGAAATCAAATATATATATATATATATATATATATATATATATATATATACACACACACACACGCCATAAACCATACCTAACTCCATAAATAAAATTGAAACGCATTATTTCTGATAGGATTGAATTTCAGTCCAAGTTGTACTTACCTGTCCCAATAGAAGACACAACTCAACAAGGCTCAACGCATCCTTATTGGGCAAAATCATCACACAGCACGATCTCAACTGCTCCACATATCCGGTGAGATATTAGGCCCTAATATCACGATAAGGCAGTTATCAGATATAACATGACCAACCAAGTGTCCAGTTATAATAATATTATATATAAGCGTATTCCACTTGACTTAATATATGTTCACATTCTCTCTTACTTTGAAGCAATTTTTGTGAAATTTTCTTACTAACTAAAGCATCGAAAAGCCTTTTACAAGTACATCCCGATTAAACACTCAAATAATCATCTTGACCTGAGCACTTGCACTCCGCGTTTCGGTAAGAACACATGTCTTTTATTGGAATTTCATGCAAAGTGAAATTGTCATCTATTCGATTCCAATCACGTCTTTTAATTTAAATCGTTGCACCAGGATATAAACATGATCTTTTAAACGTCTTTTAATTCACGGCTTGTTCATTCACGTTAGAGATGCATTCAATTCAATTAAACAAGTCATCCGACGTCATAAAAAAACAGCTAAGGATTGTGGTTTTTTCTTTTAATAACCGTAACGAGACATGCGTAACGTTGCAATAAAAAACACTCAATTAAATTGAATAGCACCATTCCATTAATTCCAATAACAAGTTCATTCATGTGACACGGAAAACATTTTGGTCACGCATGCACTTTGACAATTAAATTGAATTTGTTGACAATGTAAAGATTTTTAATAGACTCATATTTTAATATTTTTTATTTGATTGTTAAAAGAAAAAAGATTTGTTAGAAAATATTTTTTTAATTTCATGATGTAGATTCTTATTTAAGAATTGTATGTTATCATGCTCTTAAAGAACGAAGATGCTCACCTGTTCAAATGTCTTTCTTTATTTTATATAAACAAATTAATCCAATTTTGTTTAAAATATTATAGATACTTTTGTTTGACGTTCAAGTTTAACGACACCTGCGCAGCACTTCTCATGTTTTGAGTTATTCCTCAGCTCGACCAAACTTTTGTGTGCCCGAATTCAATGGTCACCCCTAATGGATTATTTGGGCCATGGCCTTCTCTTTCTCCATGTATATTGTTTTATTGAATTTTCATCTTTTCCAGCAATGGTGGGGCAGATTCTTACTTTAATCTTATTTTTCTATATATTCCTGAACCGCGTCCAATCATCGGATAAAGTTGAGAGCTGTTGAATTGAACCCATCAAAAGACTACCAGAAATATGCCTCATTCGTGTCATTTTCAGCTAACCAACTTGCCGACTTGCTCCACCAGACCCTATCTTCCGGTTTTGTTCACAATATTATTATTGCAATTTTTATACCTTTCATTATATTTTATTATATTTATAATTCAACCTTTCTTTATACGATAACTTTACCAAATAATATTATGGCATTTCTTTTCTTTCGTAATACCCTGAAACCCCAATTTCAAGAAGGTTCAAGGTTTTGTCATTTTCCACAATCCCCACATGTCCCGCTACAATGTCTCCGTCGTTTATCGACCTGCAAATTCATCAAGAAATATATAAATCAACAAGAATAATCTTAACTAATTTCAAAAGAAAAAAAAAATGTCAAGGGAAAATACGTACCCACTTAAATAATCGTGTCGTACAAAATTGAACGCGTGTGGCCACAGTTAACACTCGAAACTGCCAAAAGCAACACGTGTAACGCCTCAGAGGAATCGTGGTCTCGTGTCAGACGGTGGTTAACGGAACCCTAACCGTTGAAGAAACAGAGTCCCGAGCAGGTATTAACATTCGAAAAATAAATTTAGGCTTAATTGGAAAAACTTGAACCTCAATTCATCGATATCTATTTTTTTTTTCAAAATTGAAAAAAAAAAATAATTGTATTTCACAACCCTCTCTCATTTTTTTTTTCTTTTCGTTTTTTTGGTGCTTTTGATATTTTCGTCATCATGATATCATGTATGGGAATCCGTTTCGTATTCGCGATTCTTCTGCGACTGTATTTACTATATGAATATATCGGCTGCCCTCAGTGGCAGTAATTATAGCGGTGAGGTCCACGACGCCAAAATCTATGATTTCCATCGAACTGCGTGTAGCAACAGGCCTTCGCAGAGCCGTTACGCACGCCGATAGCGTACGCAGCCGGCAACAGCGGAGTCCGGTGATTGCATCCGTGGCGGTACGCCGCCGCGTATGGCAGGGATTCGGCGGAAGTGTGAGGCGATCTGGACGGAGAGGGACTAGCGCTGGACGATGCCGAGGACAACGTCGGAGTGGACGAAACCTTCTTCACCGACCTCGGCGGCAAGAGAAGGGTTCTGATCTTCATTGGATGCGCCAGTTTCAACGAGGCACGATCGTATTCTTCGATTATGTTAACGAGATCTTCGTCGTTAGTGATGGAAATCAGGGTCTCCAAGTCTCCCTTGGGTAATTGACACTTCAAGATCACGGACGAACCGCAAAACTCAGTAAGTTTGACCATCAACTCTGCAGAACGACGCATCAAAACATTAAATTAAATTCACGAAACAAAGTAGCGAGTGAAAATGAAGGTTAAACATTACGAAACGAACCTGAAAAGGAGATCGAACGGTGGACGGTGAGTACTCTGGTGTGGCCTCCGACGTAACGCAGTTCGCCGTCGGTGGTGCGTGGGCGAATTTTGCCGCCGTAACTACAGAGGAGCTTGATATTTTGACCGGGTTTGGATTCCATGACTCGTTCTCGCTACTGAGTAAGAAAAGAAAGTTTGAATTTGGAAGATTCTAGAAAAGGAGAACTGAGGAAGAAACTCGGAATGTTTTCCGCTCCTCCGTCGTTGGAGGCTGAGGGCTTGAAACCCTGGGCAGTGCATTTGGGGTTCATTTATAGGCGGAAATAAGTAGATGAACAGGCCAACGCGTTATCAATTACCAACATCGCACCGTTGATTTTTATTTTCAGAAAAGTGCACCGTTGATCTTAAATTACTTTTGCGGTTTCTCTGTTTTTCATCGAATTTTAGTTTATTTCTCAAATTTTTTTTGTCTCAATTTAATTTTTACGTTATTTTTATGTTCTTAGAAATGACTTAATTTAGTCTTAAACAAACTTGACTGTGTTAAAGTTAATGTCACATATCAATTTTTGAATTTTTTTGAATTTTTTGAACTTTTTTTTTGAATTTTTTTGAATTTGTTATACATGTCATTTCGTAGTTGTGTCACGTGTCAAGGTGACTCAATTTGATCTCTATATTTGTTTTTAATTTCAGTTTAGTTCTAATTTAGTTCCAATTTTTGTAAAAATAAAGTAATGTTGTCATTCCTTAAATTGACACTAATTTATTTTTATATAAATTTTATGTTGATATTCTTACTAAAATTAACGTTTTTATTAAATATTTATATAAATATTTTAAATTAACTATAAATTCTATACAAAAATATTAAACTTTGGTTTTGTTTTAAACTTGAAATTTAGTTCTTAAACTTATGTGTGACAAATTATTTGATTTTTAATTTTTACTAAGTTTGTATAATATGATACACTTGATGCTTTTATATATGATGACAAAATTGTTAATTTTTGAAATTAAGTTTGGGATTTAACTTTGTTTAATAATAAAATTAAAAAAAAAAAACTTATTCAAAAATATTTTTACATATATTTAATAAAAACGTTAATTTTATTAAGAATATCGTTGTATATAGAGATGAAATTGAGTGTTAATTTAAGGAAGGACAATATTATTTTATTTTTATAAAAATTGAGACTAAATTAAAATTAAAAACAAATATAGGGACCAAATGAAGTCGTTTTGACAAGTGACACAACTGCGAATTGACACGTGTAAAAAATAAACAAAAAATTAAACAAAAAATTCAAAAAAAAATTCAAAAAATTCAAAAATCCCAAAAATTGACAAATGGCGTTGACTTTAACTCCATCTGGTCAAAATTAACGGTAAAGACCGAATGGAGTCATTTTTAAGAAAATAAAATCAAATTGAGACAATAAAAAATTTTAGAACCAAATTGAAATTTCATGACAAATAAAAATTTCAAAAGAGTAATTTAACCTTGATTATAAATAAAATATTAAGTCCGATTATATTTATTTATATTCTGATTATTCTTAACTGTTTTAGAGATAATAATTATAAGTAAATTATTAACGTCTTTATATTTACGATGTATATATATATATATATATATATATAATATTGTTAACTGTTTTAAAGTTAATAGTTATGATGTTTTTTAAATATTTTTAGCTGTTTTAAAGATAATAATTTTAATTGGTAGAATATATCTTCTACTCACCCTACTTATTATTTTCTAAAGTAATTTGTTTAATTAATTAATTGATTAAGTGATGATAATAATTAATAGCAATTGTAAGAGAAAAAGGAAAACTAGGAACTATTAGGAGTGTTCCTTACGTGATTAATAATTGACATCAATCAAAATAAAAATAAATTAAAATTAAAATTAAAATGGGAAACTACATGGAGTGTCTGGTAAGTGTTTAATAATGACGGTCAATTCAGAGTATTCCCATATATGCGGATATTCCTTTCTTTTGCTTTTCGGGTAGGAAAGACTAGGTTCGAATTTAACAATAAAATATAAATATATAATAACGGAAACTTTTAAATTTTATGTTCAATATCGTAATTACCGTACCTAAATGAAAAAAAAAAATAGTGAATGTAAGTTCTACTTTTGCTAAAACTAACTATACATAATTCTATTCTACATTTTATTTTCTCTTCCCTGTAAATTTACAACTCTTTTCGCATATTTTTTTTTGCTAATTATAAATTACGCATGCAATTCTAATAAATGAGAATACATACATTTTACATAAATAAGTATATAAAATTAAAATTAATATGAATCTTAAATTTTAAACCTTTAAAATAAAATAGTACGACAAAAAATTATCAATAATACTTTATTCATGTAACTATTACTATTATTTTTGCTGCAGAATGTTATATAATCTTGCCGAAGTATTCACATCTTTTTAAGAATATATGACACCACAAACTATTCATATTTATTTTAACAATCGATATCACTTATTTTTTATTTAATTTTAAAAAATATAAAATGACGAGGATCATCATCCTAATAATAATAATAATAATAATAATAATAATAATTATTATTATTATTATTATTATTATTATTATTATTATTATTATTATTATTATTATAAATAGAAAGCAAGCGAGATCTTTTATTATAGATTCGAAAGAAAGAAAAAAGTTAAAGAGTAGACACCCAAGATGGCCCATTTTGGTGAGATTCTGATGAGCCACCCTTCGTGACCTAGAAGATTCTCAAAGTGAGCCAATGCTAACATTTTGTTGAATACAGAAAAATTACACTCAAATTTGATAAAATATACAGAAAAATTATACTAATAAGTGTCTGTTTATTAAAAACTGTTAAAATTAATTATCTTAAAGTAAAATAAGTAAGGTTAATAATTGAGTTTAAAATATATAAAGTATTTGTATTTTCATGATCACGGATCACAGGTAGAGATGACAAATAAACATGTTCCCCATGGGTATTGTCCGAACCTATCTCCGTTTTGACGGGGAATCCCTTCATTGACTGGGTATGGGTCTGGGTATGGGTATGGGTATGGGGAATCCCAGACTTTTTCAATTGGGTATGAGGATGGTTATGGGGATGTACATATCCCGTCATAATACATGTCCCCGTCATATCTCCGTCATCATTTAAATTATTAAAATATTCACAATTAATTAAGTAACCCTATATATATATATATATATATATATATATATATATATATCAATTATTTATTTCTTCTAATTATTTGGTTTGTCGTATTTCTAATATAGTTTTCATCTTATCATAACATTTATGTAATTATGTTAAAATGATGTATGTCAATTAAAAAAAATTTTATGTCTCATATTTGAATATTTTTATTATTTTTTAATATTTTTATTTATTGTATATTTTCTTTTCACATGAGTATATTTAATACTCTCAATTTAAGTGTTTAATAGCATAAACATTTCATTTAGTAGGTAATATAAAAAAAATCTTTACTTATTTTTATTAATTTTTGTTTCATTTGAAGAACTCTTCTGTTTCACTAAAACAATTATTTCTCAACTACTGAGTATATATGTTATATTTGAAAAGTTTTCTTAGATGTCTAAGGTCTTTTTCATCTTATCATACCCTTAATTATACATTCATTTTCCTTTGTGTGATTTCTTTCAATAGTTTCTCAAATTGTTTCTAAGACATACATCTATTAATTTTTTAATATTTTTATTCGTTGTTTATTTTCATCATGTAGAATACTATTTCAGTATATTTTATCTAATTATTTTTTATTTTCTAACTCATTATATCAATCATACTGTAATTTTTCACTATAATTGTATAAATAACTTTTATTTACTACAATATCAAAATTTAATGTAATTGCCTTGAATATTTTTTTATCACTATCCAACATATATTGGAGTTCAAAAGATACAATATCCATGTTAAAATTTTTTTATTATGTTTATTATTTATTATTTGCATCATTTTAATTAAGTGATGTATTATCATTTTCATTAGTGTATAAAAAAAGAGATTCATTAGAATTTAAAAAATTGAAGTAAACAAACATTTAAAATATATTTAAATTTGAATATTTGTTTTCCTTTAAATTTTTTTAAAAATATTTTTAAAATTTTATACTACTAGGTTTCATTAATGTTTGCAGTTTGCAAATTTAATAAATGTTTTAGTTCTCATGGAATTTTATTTGGTATTCCAATCTAAAATTTAAACAATTATAATTTATTTCAAAGTATTTGATATCGAAGAAACAACCATCCTCCTAATATTGAATATTTGATAATATTATGTTTCCTTTACCGTAATTTTTTATTATTTCATAAAAATTAATTAAAATTTATATAGAAGTAGTAAGAAAATGGGTATGGGTATGGGTATGGGTATGGGTATGAGATTATACCCATTACCCGGTGGGGATGGGGATGGGATAAAACTTTGATACCCGTTGGGTTTGAGTATGGGTATGGGGATGGGGATGATTTTTTTTTTTTTTACGGGGATAGGTATGGGATAGTGAAACTCGTCCCTGCACCGCCCCGTTGCCATCCCTGATCATAGGTAGGGATGTCAATGGGGCGGGTAGGGTACGGGTAGTAGCTCCTCCGTACCCTACCCGCTGGATAAATATCTGCCTCGTACCCGTACCCATATTCGTCGGACATCCGTTATGCGGGTACCCACCTATTTTTTTTCATATCCGCAGGTATCCACGGGTACCCGCGGGTCTTTACAAAAATATTTAAAAAACAAATATTTAATCATAAATTCAAATAAAATAAAATAAAATGCATTAATGCTATAAATTTTAAATAAAGTTCAAACAAACTCATTTTCATACAAATCCAAATAATTATAAAATGGCGTTCAACATAATGGAAATTATTTTAATTAGTGCTTTGATCAACAAGCCCACTTTCTCCTTCATGAAAAAAACAATCAAATAATAAGCCTCAACTGATACATGTCAAGTATTCTTATTTTGATTCCACCATTTGACAACAAGCATACCATAAACGTCATTGTCTATATAGGATTTGATGTGTATGTCCAATTTCAAAGAAGGGGAACAGAAGAATGTCAAAGGGTATACTTGGAAGAAGACAACGTACCAATACTTGAAGTTGGGAGAATGAAGACAGAATACAAAACAAGATGTGCAACTTAGAAAAAATGAAGTTAGAATGTATTTTACTAATATATATATATATATATATATATATATATATATATATATATATATATATATATATATATATATATATAAGGGTATTTTTATGAATTAAAGTTTAGCGGGTACGGGTATCCATACGGATACTATGATACCCGTACCCACCCCGTTAACATGCGGGTATAAAAAATACCCGTACCTGCGGGTAGCAAGTATCTATTTTTAATATCCATTTCTTACCCATTGCGGGTTTTATCCGCGGATACCGGCGAGTACGAATATTTTTGACATCCATAATCACAAGGACATGACAGAGAAATCTTGGTTTTCCAAATTTTTTATATTTATATAAATTAATATATAATTAATTTTTTTTTTTTTTATATATTTTATTTATTACATACAAAAAGTTTTATATATATATATATATATATATATATATATATATATAGATTTTGATATTCTAAAATATTTTTCAAAAATTATTACCATGATATTTAATAAAGTTGTACATATCCAAAATATTATGAAATATCTTCGAGATATTTACCATTTATATCTTAGGGTATACTAACCTATAATCAAATTTTATTATATCCTCACGACATTATAAAATATTTTGAAGATATTTATAGTTAATATCTTATGATATAATAATTTATTATCGGGTACATCTTTATGATATTATAATAACAATTTATTATTTAATAGCTTTAAGAGATATAATAATTAATTATATATTATCTTTAAGACATAACCATGTATATATTATCATGTGTTTGTAAAAAGGGATTATATGCTATTTGACGCATGATGCAGATTAAACAAGTAAATATTATTGACCGTTTTACCAACCAACACTATGTTACTACATGCATCAAAGATGAGATAATGACTAGGTTCAAATATTACTTTATAACCCTTGTAACAAAGTTGGCTTATACTTATCAAGTTGTGTTTTCAAACAAAAATACCCAAATATTGATTGTAACAAAAACAGATATCTGTAATAGAAAGTTTGAAACTACTTTATTTAATCCTGTGATTCTAATTTTCTCTTTCGATAAAAAAGAAATAAAAATCCGAAAGCTATTCTTTTTTGTTATAATGCCAAAATATCAAGTCGGTGCACCCGTCTTTATCGGGATCTTTTAAAGCCTCTTGAATATTCTTTACTTCATTTTTTTATTTGTATAATGTGAATTTACTATTGTCTTCTTTATTCTTGAATTTTTATTATTGATAAGGGTTCTCTTGTTAGGACCATATGAATGAATAAAACTAGAAGCACATTTTTTATGTGGAATGAAAATCCATTGCTTATGACTCCATTTTCAAGTATTTTTCCTTTGTTGTTATCACCATAAGTCACGAAACCTTCATCCTTTAGCTCCAACTTTGCAAACTTAGACTTGTCACCTGTCATGTGTCTTGAGCAACCACTATCTAAGTATCACAGGTATTTCTTTTCACTTTTTATGACATGTAAAACAAATTAATATTACATGGTACCTTTTAATAGATTGGGTCCAAAATGGTTATACCTTTCTAGATCCTTTTGGGATCCATTTCATAAGTCCTTTTAGAACATCATATTTTCTTGCATAGTAGTTCTTATAAACATGACCTTTCTTCATGCAATAGTTGCAAGAGATGAATGACATGTCATTTGGCTCACTTTTATAAAAGAAACTAGAGAAATTCTTGACTTTCTTTTCAAAAGTAGGAATATACCCAAGTCCAACCTTCCCAAAAACACAATTTTGAGAGTCAAGAACAACTTCTAGGTTTGCTTTCCCTCTAGTGAACTTTGCACAGATTTTCAAAAGGTATTTCACTTGATTTTTAAAAACAATACAATTTCACAAGATTTTATAGCCAATTGATTTTCAAAACAACAGGTTGAATTATTGTAAATAATGTCTAGATATTTGAAATCAATTTTTAAATCGGTTATTTTAGATTCTAGTTGATTAACTCTATTTCTAGCCAGTTGTTTAATCCTTTTAATCGATTGTTTATGACAAAAATTTTGTTAGATTCATTACACAACTCTTCAAAGTCATGCAACAATTGATTATAGTCATTCTTGTCTTTTGATGACAGGAACTCACTTGGTTTGATGAAGATGAATCATATCCACCTATTAGGCACAAGTTTGCTTCCTCACTTCCATCTTATGAAGAACTACTTGTTGAATCATGATTGTCTTCCCAAGCTATGTAGGCACATCTTTCCTTAGTCTTTTTCTCCTTTTCCCTGTCATCAACCTTCTCCTTTTCTTTATTAATATTAGGACATTCAATCTTGATATGTCTTTTCTCTCCACAATTATAACAACAGAAATTTGGAGTAACCATTTCGTTTAGAATTGTACCTCCTTTGATTACCTTTGTTGCTTTTCCTCTTGAGATACCTTCCAAACCTCTTCACTAGAAGTTTCAAGTTCTCATTATCACTTGATTGAGTCATCTCCTCCTCCGTTTCATCACTCCTTTTAGAGCTAGTCTTCAAGGCTATGGTTGTAACATCCTAGACAAATATTACTATTTAAATAAAAGAAAAATAATAATAATAATATTAACTCATAATTTAAATGTCTTTCCTAACGCACGAGAAAATTTAAATATTTATTAAACGTGCCATAACGTAAAATTCAAAAGTAATTCATTACGAAAACATGTTCCAACATTGTTTTAATTAGAAAATTACAAAATAGTAAAAGCAGTTCCTCAAGGAACCCCAATCGCTAGCTCTCACTCTGGCTCTAAGCATCATTAGCACCACTTGAAATATTATTTGCTCCCGTGTAATAAGTTACACGATCATCACCAAACACACACAAAAAGGGTGAGCTCAATATAATTAAACATACATGAAAAGGCATATCATAAACCCTCACCCAAATCATTTAAGATTAACCTAAAACCCCTTTTGAGGACTTTTCCTTATGCCTAAGCAATCATGGCCTTCCACCATGTGCACCCAGCTTCTACACACTTTGACGAGGACCTTAATATGGCACATGCTACCACGAGCCTACCACTCGTGGTCCCACCTTTACGAGCCTCCCACTCGTAGACCAACACGCATGGAAATATCCCGTTATGAACCACCATCCGTAACAAACAAGTGGAGTTAATCAATACGAACCACCATCTGTATTCTCACACAAGATTCTCAACATCATCGACCTACCACCTATGAGTGACAATCAAATGGAGCTAGCCAATACGAGCCAACACTCATATGCTCCCACAAAATTTTCAACATTACTGGCCTACCACTTATGATCACCGCATGTTTACAAGACATTACGAGTCACCACTCGTAAATGGGCCTCAACATGTCTCAACCCTAAAGTCATCCTCCAAAGTCGTGTAGACCACACAACACATTCAAATAATAGCCCCTGCCCACTTTGCTATCTCTTGTGCAACCTAAGCTCCGCCAAGTGAAATTTCATTGTAGATCGCTTAGCAGGCACCACTCGCCGCTAGGCGCCACGTGTTCTAGAGCCCACTGTTTTGTAGTCTATCGCATGGCGGTTCAATCTTGAACACAAGGCCCTACGCGCTCCAAGGACTTCCTTGGTTCCTCTTATCGCCTAGTGGCTCACCGTGTGCCGCCAAGCGCCTCATCATTAGCGTCAATTCTACTGATTTTTGGCACTTTAGAACAAGCTCCAATGAATCTAATCACCCCTACACACAATCTAGAATATTTCAATTGCACTCAATTAAACTACCGCATAACTCAAGCATCAATTATGCATTTCCAATTATCCATATCAACATATACATAATGTATATATACCTTCATAATCGGGAAACATGACACCCTAGAATTTAACTACAAGCCAATTCTACTCAAAGAGACTCTTAAACAATAGCCAATTCATCCATGATATCCTACACACCCAAGTTTTATACCAATAGTACCTACAAACATCCAAATCAAATATATGGATACCTAAGTGTTCACCAATAAAACAACCTTCAACATGTGACCAAACCAAAAGGACATCCAAGCTCCTGGAAACTCACAACAGAACCTAACCATGCTTTTAATTCATCCCACATTAAACTTACCTCCAAACAATAGTTATAACATTTCATTCCTCCCAAAACCTTAAACTAAAAATCAATTTTAACATTAATAACCATCACCTTCCATGTATTAACCCACAACCATAACATGTTTTGCTTATTATCTCATTATCCCTACCTAAACTAAGGTAACCACCAACAAAACCCCAATCCCGCAACCTTCATATCGCAAAACACTCACTACAACATCTACTACGCTGGCACCTGGTGGCAACTTGAGTATCGTCAAGCGGTGCCTCCAATTATGGGAAATTCCCAGAGTTATCCAACACTTGTGCAAACCTTAACACCCCAAATACCCTTCCTTTCATCAATCTTCACTAAATAACCTCTAGTCATATGTTTAATTCAACATATACTCTATTAGAATTCAAACGCATAGAGTTTCATTGCATTTTCTAGAACTCAAAATCCCCAAATTTTTCCAAACCCTAATATACATTCATGTTTATACACGCAATTATTCATCCAATACCTCAAAACACAACACAATTCATTAATTCATGACATGCATTACTCAACCAATTGCTAAAGACCATTTTTCCTATATCAAAATAACCTAAAATTCATAAAAACCCCCAAAAATGAACTAAATATGCTTGCGTCGCCTGGAAGGCATTCAACGTCGCCAGGTGGTTCAGGACAAAACCCAAAAAACTATGTTACTCTTGTTGTATCGCCTAGCGGACCTTCAACGCCGCCAGGCGGTTTCTGGACAGAAACCTAGAAACCTTGAAAACAATGTGAATTTGAAAGGAAAATCCAGGCATCAAATCTTCAGCACATCATGAAACACATACATCAATTAAAACACGAAATTAAAACTCCCATTTCTTGGAATTCCCACTCCACGAGTGCTCTTAGAGTTCCTTCTTGCACCAAAATTGGTCTACCTTTGATCTTTAACCAAAAGGACCCTCTATAACCCTCTTTTCACTCTTTAGGCCACAAAAACAGTGTTCTCCCAAGCCTCCCATCCCAAAAATAAATAAAAATGAAATTCCATATTCTCTCTCTCTCTCTATATATATATATATATATATATATATTGGTAGTACTGTTCTTTTGTCTTAACTCTCAACATTAATTTAAATAATTAAATACAAAACAATGGCATCCATAGGACTCGAACCCAAGTCCTCTTAACATAACCAAGTACTCTCAACCACTTGAGCTAGTATTGTTCCTTTGTCTTAACTTTCCACATGAATTAACTAAGGGATTCCTTCCATCACATTTATTAAATAAATATTTATTTATTAATTTAATTTTCTTGGGTCTTACATCCTCGTAACTTATAAAAATGTTTGTCCTTGAAAATTGAACTTACCACGAAACAAATGCGGATAGGATTGCCTCATGAGGTCTTTCATCTCCTAAATCATCTCCTGTGTTGCTTCATCCCGGAGGACTTTCACCGTCCGAATCTCTTTCCCTCTAAGCTTCTTGACCTGGAAATCCAAGATCCTTACTAGTCCGACCCCTACAGTCAAATATTCTTGAACTTGGATATCGTCCTCTTCCAGCACAGTGTGGAACTTGTTGTGTACTTCCTCAACTGTGACACATGGTATACATTATGCAAGTTTGCCAAATGTGGTGGCAAGGCAATCTAATACGCTACTAGACCTATCTTTCGGGAAATCTAATAAGGTCCGATGAATCTCAAAATTAGCTTACTCAACTTAACAGGTCTTCCTATGCCAGCAGTTGGCGTGACTTTGAGGAATATATAATCTCCAACTTCAAACTCCAACGGCAATCTCCGCTTGTCAGTGTAGGACTTATGCCTACTCTAAGCCGCTCGCATCCGACCCTAAATTAACATCACCTTTTCCATGGTCTGTTGCAAGAACTCCGAACCAAAATGCATTAACTTATGAGTTGTACAAGTTCAGGGATATTCAGTACACTTAAATATGGATACCCTTGAATTTGTTCAACTCAATCTTCTCCCTAAGTAACCTAACCTCTGTCCTATGTTTGACTTCTTTTTTCACTAACTTTTCTTCATCTTTATCCAAAATCCTTTATTTCATATGCAACACTCTAAACAAAAACAAATTTAGAAATACCCATTTCATTGTAGTTTTTTTATTAGTGGTAGAAATGAAGCAAGGTGAGAATCGAGGATAGATTTGTTATTTTAAATGTCATGAAAGTAAGAAAAACGCAAACTTTTTTACCACTACAACGTATTCTTATAATGATAAACACGAAAAAAAGGGACATTGTTGCAAAGCCATGATTGAGTTCCTTAATAAACAACAACAATCATAAATGAAAAATACAAAGATTAGTAAATAAACCTCAACGACAAATCAAAGCCAAATATGACACAAAAATGAATCTCCAAACCAACACCATTTTATCACTAGAGAACAAACCCTAACTTGCAAGAGCGTTTTCAGTGTGTTTTCACACAATGAGAAATGAGGAGTAGAATCAAAATAGAAAAATTTATGCCAGACTTCTTATTGTCGATGTAAAACATATTAGTTACGTAGGACTCCATAGTGTTTAACTTAAATGAACTATTTTACGTCGGAGAATAAGAAATCTGATGTAAATTGTTTCCACTTATTTACAAAAATATCACCGCATGTTTTTTACGTGAGTTTTTTTCTTTTTTGTGGGACATAAATTAAGTGATGGAAATGATGATTTTTCTATTAGTGAGAGAAACATTTCTACCTCATCAGATTTTTAAAATATTTTTTCTTGGAAGTCCCATATCGACTAAAGATAAGATAATTTCATAGTATATAAGTGGATGCAAACCTCACCTTACAAGTCAATTTTATGGAGTTGAGTTGGCTTAAAGTTCACTTCTTAATATGGTATCAGAGCCATTAGTTAAAGCCTATCTTAGAGAAATTTGATATTTGTTGAATCTATTGTTCCACCCGTTATCAATCCTCTATCGAACCACTCATTAATGTCTAGTCTCACGCATGAGATGTAGGTACCTCAGTGTGAAGGAATTGTGTTAGAACTCTAACATCGACTAGAGATAAGAAAATTTCATGGTATATAAGTGGGTGAAAACCTCACCTTACAAGCCGATTTTGTGGGGTTGAGTCAAGTTTAAAATCTACTTTTTAATAGTTTTAATTTACACTATAAAATTTTCTACACTTATTTTACTTATAATTTTATCAATCTTGGTGTAGTCAGTCAAAAAAGTGATACTCTTAATGTGTTTTTATCATATATTTGAATTGTAGCATGTTTAGATATTTTTCCCATGCCCCTAGGCTTTGAATAGCTTTACTACTTAGATTTAGGAATTTTTTCGTTCAAGACAAGTGTTGCATGTAAGAAAAGTTATTTATGACTTGTATAGAACTATAAGATAGATGACATGGATCTAAAGGTGACTTGGTCGCTAGATTTTGGTTTCAACATGGATTTGATTTGGTTAAGAATGGTTTAATTGTCTATACTTGAGTGTTGTCAAGATTTTAATGATTGATTGTTTCAAAATGTTTTGAATGGGATATTGTTATTGAGAAATTGATATAGTTATGCATGTTAAGGTATAAAGTTAATTTATGTAACTTTGCTTATGTTATCATGTTGAGTTTGATGTGAATATAGCTATTTATACTATAAGTTTGAATGACCAAGGTTGAATTGAAATGAGTGAGGGTCAAGTTTGAATAATTCATGGTTTGGATTAATTAATTGAAACGGTTAGAATTTGTATTATTAAAATGCATTTGAAATTATCTTTGAAAATTGATTGATTTAGACGCAAATGTTGATCTTTTGGATATTTTTACTCAAGTGAAAGATTTTTTTTCTCAAGAAAAATTCGATTTGAAAATCAACCTTAAACTTTCACTAATTTTTGCTGAAGAAAAAAAACATTGAACTCAATCCTTCTTTCCACATAAAATTCTCTCAAAGGAGAAAATTTTTGCTCAAATGAGCCTATTTTTGGTCAAACCAAAAAGAAAAAAAAATCTCTCTCTCTCTCTTTTCTTTCTTTTTTCTTTTCTTGTTTCTTTAATGAATTGTATTTGAGCATTTATTATAATTGTAAAATGAATACTATTTTACATATTTATATGATGCGTGATTTTGTTTAAGTGAATTATGTTGTATGGAAACGATTATTGAGAATGATAAAACTTATATGATTTTTTTTGTCACATATCTCTGATGATATGAGAATTGTTGTTTGATTTGTATATTAGGCAATAACACATATGTTGTAATAGAGATTCCCTTACTTTAATGATGGTTTAAGTCACAAAGACTAAATCAAGTGGTAAAAGGCTACAAGGAAGTTCTTACATACTATGATGCGTAAATATACTGACTTAGGTTGTAATGAACTTACCCTGGTATATTATTCTTAGATTCTGTTATAAATTTAGCTATTAGTTTGGATTACATGTTAGTTTCTGGTGGAATATGCTTAATACGAGTCTTTTAGAAAGTGTGAATCAATATTTCATTTGTTGAATATCTTTTGATGTATAGATCCATGTATGGTCTATGTGATTATTTTATGTTTTGTATTTGATTGAAATTGAATTGTTTATGGATTGTTAATAAAGTTATTCATTTTGATTGAAATTGAATTTTTTATGAATTGTTTATTTGATTGATTAATTTATTTTTGATAGCTTATCATTATATGTGTTGTTTGTGTGATGACCTACTATAATTATACTTTATATAATTATACTTTATACATAATAAGTAGATATAGGAACATGTGAGAGGAACACCTAATGGACAAGTACATCTTATCCTATATTTTAGTCTTTGTAATAAATAAACAGAATAAATCAAAACGAATTAAAAGCACTAACTCAACCAAAATGAACTATTTTACGTTGGAGAATAAGAAATATGATGTAAATTGTTTCCACTTATTTACAAAAATATCACCGCATGTTTTTACGTGAGTTTTTTTCTTTTCTGTGAGACATAAATTAAGTGATGGAAATGATGATTTTTCTATTAGTGAGAGAAACATTTCTACCTCATCAGATTTTTAAAATATTTTTTCTTGGAAGTCCCACATCGACTAAAGATAAGATAATTTCATAGTATATAAGTGGATGCAAACCTCACCTTACAAGTCAATTTTATGGAATTGAGTTGGCTTAAAGTTCACTTCTTAATATGGTATCAGAGCCATTAGTTAAAGCCTATCCTATAGAAAAACACTAACTCAACATGCACAACAAAACTTGCTTAATAATCCTATATTATATAACTTATCTCTATGTAAATTTTAAATATTTTATTCTAACAAAATAAGTAACTTCAATCAATTTAATTTTATTATGATAAATAAATGGATCAAATCAAACCCATTCAATTTTATTACATAAAATAAATTAAAGTGAAAATACTTAAACGAATTACATTATTTAACACATAGAATTGAAATAAATTATAAAACCTTTTATCCATTATAAAATTAGCTTAATTAAATTTACTCATTTTTTGAACTCAATCCAATTTGTAAATGATGGGTTAACTTGATTTCATAAGCCATGGAGAGTATGTGAGTAGTGATTTACGTAGAAATCCATTGTTTGAGAAGATAGCGTATGGAATAGTGTTACAATATGATGATAATCAAAGTGGTAATAATTATTGAATGCATTCAGCAGACAAGAAGTTTTGGCCTGACCTTGCACATCTTCATCACAAACCAGATATTTGAGTTAACTTTATTCTAATCATATGCTCTCTCTATGCACCCTTCAAGACCACACCTCACATGCTTCACTTTCCGCTCATGTTACTCTCTTCAGCCACAATTTTTAATATTATTTTTTATTCCATACTTATTAAATTCAAATGTTACTTTAATCGCAGAATTTTAGAGCATAAATAAAATTTAAAACCGCAAAGGACAAATGCTTAAAAATAGGTTTACTTAGTCGGATGGTATCCATTTTCGTTCAGAAATTTTAATTTAGTATTCATTTTTAAAAAAGTTTCAATTTCGTCCCAACATTTGAGAAGTGTTTCAATTAGGTCCTTCTCTTAATTGACAATGACAAGTGGTAAAAAACTTCAAAAAAATAAAAATAAAAATGAAAAAAAATCAGAGACTGACACATGGCACGCTGTTAACGACGTTAATAATTTTTTTCTGAAAGGGACATAATTGAGACACTTTTTCGAAAGTTGAGACAAAATTGAAACTTTTTTAAAAGCGGATACCAAACTGAAACTTCTGAACGAAAGTTTGTATCATTCGACTAATTAAGCCTTAAAAATAATATTAGCAAGTATCAAAAAGTTATTGTTTTTGTGATTTTTTTATCGGCATTATTGTTTTTGTGATATATCTCGTGTAGGATATGATCACTAGGCAATTATATACGTGGTCACTACTCAAATTTGATTAAGTAAAAGAATTTTATGCTTTTAATTAATAACTTAATATTATAAAATAAAAAAATTATTTTTATGTGACACATACTTTGTTAGGAATTCAAGTACCGTATATTCTTTTTTGTTTGTTTTGTTTTCTCATTCAGTTGACTTTATAGAAATAAAGTCTTTTAGTTGCAAATGTATGTTGAACTCACTATGAAATAATAAGAGGAATTAGTTTATGTATTTCTCTGTTTTGTCTATCTATCTCCTTTCTTCCAACAAGTGGTATCAGAATTTGGTTTCGATCCAGGAATGAAGGTGGAAGTTTTCTATCTACGTTGTCAATTCTTGATGGCAAGAATTATGATTATTGGGTCATACTATGGAGGATATTCTTAGTTTTTAAGAAATTATAGAAATAATGAAGAATGCCATTAGTGACAAAGATGATGTTGCAACTAAGAAAGATTGCAAGGCTCATTACCTCCTTCATCAGTCTATGGATCTTGTGAACTTTGAGAAGATCTCCAAGACCGACTGAGTCAAAGAGGCTTGGGATATTCTACAGAAAGCATATGGTGGTGCTAAGAAGACCAAGAAAGTAAGGTTGCAGTCTCTTAGAAGACAATATGAGTTGTTGTTTATGCTTGATCAAAAGACATTAAGGTTGCTTAGAGAGGATTTTACTCGCATAGTGGCCTAAACCCTTAGAAGCATTTTTTCACAAGGCTCGCCCAACGACTAGAATGACCTTAGCTATTTGGTTTCTAAACTTTTTACTTTCACTCAACGACTAGTTAGCTCACCCGACGAGTTTGCATATTTTTAGAAGTACCAATTCTATATAAGATAATTAACTTGGTTCTATATTGGTATATTTATTCATTCCTTATGCCAAAATAATCACATTTAATTCAAATTTGACCTCAAATATGATAAATTAACTCAAATTATATATCTTAAAGCATCAATGCTCACACAACCATACAAACTACACATATATTAAATTTAGAATCTGAAATCAACATTAATATTCATCAAAAATCATTAAAATACACGAAAATAGATAAATTCAAATCATTCAGCTCATAGCATTTGTAGCAAAAAAAAGTTGGCTTACCTTACCTAGATCAAGGCCTAATCTCAACTGAACTCCAATGACTTTAACTCTCATAGGATACTTTACTTGTACAAAGAAAACTAAGATTAATGATCTGAACACATTCTAGTGACAAACATACATAGATTTATCTTAAACACAAAAAAAGTCACATGCAAGCATTTCTTCCCCACTCCATGCAAGCTGATTTCCAAAATAACTCATGAAAAGTGGTGAAAGATGAACTTACTTTATTAGAGATTATGATCAAACATAAAGCTTGTGCTCTATATCAAGATTCCTATCATAGTATCTGATCTTAAAAGAGATAAATACAAAGATTAGAAACTTGGAGAGAATATAGAGGAGAATAAAAGAATATAGAGTTTTAGAGATGATAGTTTTTATTAAATAAAACTTGATTTGCTAATTTTTCTATTTATAAGTCACTACAAGAGAAATAATTTTTAACTAGGGTTATTTTTGGCATTTTTGATGGTTTTAACCCCCTACTAAAGGTGTTACCCATGGTTTGCTTTTTCCCAGGAAAAACTAGTAATTGCAGTACTTCTACGGTTTTGAAATTCTGGGTATTTACATGGGATTTCATAACCCACATTACTTACCGGTGGTTTTGGAACCCCTTTATTTATCGACGATTCAGGAACCTCTATAACTTACCTGCAGTACTAGAACCTCCATTATTTATTGTCAATTCTCAAACCCTTGGTACTTTGCATGGGTTTTGCAAACCTTTGCTAGTAAACAACAAATTTAAATCTTGGTATTGTGTGACAATACTAAAAACCCTTTTTTAGTGTTTTTTACCCATGCAATGAAATTCATTATTTATTGATGTTTTTACTTGGTGTTTCAAATCCTCTTAATTTTATTTGTTGCATTTTCTTAATGCACATAATTCCTAGAACATATGACATAAAAAGAAAAGATTCTAAAATTTTGATATTTCTTTATAACTAGATATAACATTCATAAAAACAAGGAACATTGTCTATAAGTTCAAGGTAAATAATAAAGTTTAACCGTTCAAACTACTGAAATATTACAATATTTTTGTTCTTATAATTATAAAGTCGAACATATGAAAGTCTAATAACATTTTTCAAGTATTAATCTTGATCGGCATCATTAGTTTCCTCATTAGGAACACTCATTTGATCAGATACCTAACATAAAAAATAGTCATAATTAGTAACATTCATTACAGTATAAAATATATATTAATATACTAAAGTTTTAAATATTACAGTGATGATGAAACATAGTAAAGTCATGAGGCAATTCTTATTGATGGTTTTGTACAAAGAAATTTATCATTGCCTTCATTTCATTGACTTCTGATGTTAATGAAGAAACCTATTTTAGAACACAATTAATAAAATTAATAAACTACATGCATTTTACAACATGCCTAACAACAATACAAACTTAAATCAAACTCAAAATCATCAAACTCAATGATTTTAAAGCCATATCAAGCTGAAATTTTTTTATCTATGTCTATTTTCTCCACCACTTTTTTTTTCTTTTGTCTATAATACTCATTTTTTCAACTTTTTCTAAATGAATGAATTGTGGTATGATACTTCAAAAGAATCCAAAACAGATATATAAAAATATTTTTTTACTCTGTGGCAAACTTCCAGAAAATATGGATCATCATTTATGATATAGACAATATCACATCACTAATAGAAGGTCAAAGTAATATTCCATTTCATATGCTTGAATTTTTCCTATATAGAACATGAGAAAAAACTAATTAAAGTGTGGATGATAATTATAAACTTTATTACAATCAAACTTACGTCAATTTCCCTTGCTTCATCACTAACAAACATTCCATTCGCATGCTTGTGTGTAGCTATCCATATCTTTAGGTGGTCTTCAAAATATGAGAAAACACATCAAAATCAACAAGGAATATATCATATATATCATACAATAAATGGAGAAACAAACATGGTAGATGGACTTGGGAATTGATCTAGGGTGGGGGATTCTGGCATATTGGACTTGAAACTTTCAGGTGATACCTATGTCAACTATAACATGATCAAGTCAATGACCAAAATTTCTTATGTTAAATGCATTATTGAAATGGATTTATTAAATAGAACATCAAGCTAACTAGCTTCATTTAATTTTGTTGATATATGATACCTTGATATTAAGTTCAACCCGTCTCAACCCTTCATTCACAAAATAAATTCTAGCAAGTTGTTTATTGTGTTTTATATGAATAAGTACTTTTGTTTTCCCCCCTTACTTTTAAAGATATTTCTATAAGTTGTTCATAATGCAAAAAAAAAACTTTCTGGTCTAGTTTCTAAGAAGAAGAAAATACATAATTGGCTTGCTACTATGAACTTAAATATTCAAGAAATCAATCCACAAGGCCATTTAAAAAAGTGTGCTATTTTCAATAACATAGTCTTACGAGTTCTAATTTATCTTCCATTTTTAAAATTTCAGTGTAAAACTCTTGCTAGGCATCCATTCTTTTCTCATGCACTATATAACTCCATTATCTTGCACTTGCTTAGTTGATTTTTAGACTATTGAAATTAACAGATTATAAAAGGAAGTAAGTAGTGTTTTCTATGTTTATCTTACTATGTTGATAACTAAAAAGAAATTTTATTCCACTTTCTATTGTGAAAAAAATGAAAGAGATTTGAGCTAATTATCGTGTTGTAATAGCTTCCACATTACTCACCAATCTATCACCAAAATAGACCTATATTTTCCCCTTCACGTTCTCAGGATCAAAACTTCCATCATGGAAATTAAGTATAAAACAATAGACTAAATTACAAGAGAACATTCCCAATGCTAAGGTAATTTAGAAGGTCAAGTTGGTATGAACACTCTTACATTTTTGAAATAGATCCATTGAAATATTTGGCATCAACATAACTAATCAATGGGTACGCCCTATCAAATGATAATCCATACTTTAAAAGGCTACCTCCCTAACAATAACAAAAATACAAAAGTGTAAGTTAGATGTCACATGATGTAAGACCCGAAAAATTTAAATAATTAAATAAATAATTATTTAATAAATGCACGTAGTAAGAGACTTTATGACATTTAATGCGAATTATTATGACATGAAAAAGTATTAGCTTAAATGGTTGAGAGTACTTAGTTGGGTTGAGAGGACTTGGGTTCAAGTCATATGTATGCCAATTGTATGATATTTTAAAATGTGCATTAATTTAATGTTATGATTGAATGTGAGTAGTGATAATGTAATCCTAAAATTATAAGAATTATCACGAAACATGTATTGGTTGAATTGGTTGTGCACTTACTTTGTGATTGAATGGTTATGTGTTCAAACCTTGCTAAGAATAAATTAAACTTTCTTTTTTGTCAAATTTTCTTTTGGCAAGAATATGAAAGGGTAGAGAAACCCTAGCTGCAAGATGGACAGCCTAGAGCCACTAATGGTCTTTGAATGGCCATTAACTCCACATTCAAAGCCATTTTCGGAGAGTCTGAAGGTGATTTTGAGGGGCATTGAGCAGAGCATCAAGTGCATTGGGAGAAGTCCAAGGCTGGACTAGTGGTGGCACAAGAGAGGTCCTAATTCTTCCAAGTGAGCAAAAATTATCCAAGTAAGGGGAGCTAACTTGGTATCGTTTATGTGAATATGTGATTGTATTTTTATCTTGTAATGTCAAGATATGTTTGATTGAGAAAAATATTGGGATTTTGGGGATTTTGACGGGTTGGTGTTCAATGAATTTAACAAAGTGTTCGATTGGATTCATAGGTGTATTGTTGTTGAATTGTAAGAGGCTTTAACATTTTTTTTGTTTCTTTGATTTAATATATCTCAAGATTTTAAGATTATTACTTTAGTTTTAAATCGAATTTTGGTGTATTGAATAATGTTTTAAATTTCCAGCGTTTTGGGAAATGATATTTTAATAAATGAGGTGGAAATGATATTTTAATAAATGAGGTTTATTTATTAATTCATTATTTTATTATTTTAAATCCGTAATATCTGGTCGAGATGTTACACATGACCCTCTTCAAGTTGTAACATAGATTTTTTTTTTGTACTTGATATTGAAAATGTTGGCTTGAAAATGAAAAAAGCAAAAACTAAAGTGGCATGTTTTCCTACGAGAAGAAAGTCAAGTTTCTAGAAAAAATATACCTTGATGATTTTCTTGTCACCAAGTCAAACATAATAGCGAAGTCTCTATCAATTGTGATTGTATTAACTGTGAGCATCCATGGTCCATTGTTGGATACAAATTCAGAAAAAAGTCTTGAATTTTCTACAGAAGCCACTACTACTATGCCATTGGCAACTGCATGGAAAGATCCTATGGAAATAACGTCTTCAAAATAACCTTGGGCCTTCAATCCCAAAGACAATGAAAGCACATCAACCTCGTCGCTTATGGTTGCCTCAAAAGCAGCCATAACGTTTGCATCAAAACATCCACCACCGACCGAGGTAAGACTTGCCAACACACCTTACATGTTGCAACTCGAGCTTTCGATGATCCATAACTTGTTCCATTTCCAATGCCAAAAACATTGGCCCCGGGAACAAAGCTACCCCCTGTTTTTGGCAAAATATGTGAACCATGGCCTTCATTGTCACGTGCACTAAGCAATGACTCACTAAGTTTTACATGAAACTTTGCCTCATAGCCTTTGTAAAAATATCTTGCTCCATTAAGTTTCCTACGTATAATAAAAATTTCATATTGATGAAAATACCAAACATAATTAAACAAATGAATCTCATGACGATGCAATGCAAGTGACGCCTTGCCATTAAACAACTATTGATGAGGGTAGTGTAAGATTTTCCACAATTCGGCCAAGAAATAATGTTAACACTCTTGAAATATAACTAACAGATAGGTAGGTCAAATTCTAGTAAATCTTAAAAATTATTTCTCCATAATTCCTTTTTTTTTAATCATATAATTAGATGAATCAAAGCTTTTACTTAATATAAACTAAACTTGTAAAGAATCTAACATACGAACTACAAACATACGAACCTAGAACTACAAATTACGAACACACGAATTACAAACTATGAACTACGAACACATGAACCTACAACGTATAAACTAGAGCCACTGAACCTACAATCACACGATGCATAATAGATTTGGATGAAAGAGGAAAAGTGAGAAATTAATATGAAAATGAAAAAAAAAAGAAGCAAAAGTCGTTACCAATTCGAAGTTGTGGTTGACTAATGAAGATTCAAAAAGAGAAATGGAAGCAAACAAAATTGAGAGTTACGATTGAGCGATTGAGAAATTGAAAGCAAACGAAAGAGTTCTTACTAAGATTAAGAGACGAAAACTTTTTAATTGAGATTGAGAGATGAAGTGGAAATGAAGTAAAGATGAAGGAGGGAGTGTGGACTATGTTAGGTCATAGGCAAGAGAAGAGAAAGAACCATATTAGTGAGAAAAGAGGGATAGTGAAAAAGTGAAAGGAAATTAGAATTGTCCGCCATTCATTTAAAAACCTTCGACACTAATTTGGAGTTTAAGAAACACTTACTATATATATAAATTACTTGAGATTATTTTAACATTTCTTAATAAACCCGATTAAAATTCAAAATTTTTATAATGAGTTTACATTTTAATAATAAAATAATCAAACTCTATTTATAGAAGACAACTTCTACTCTTAGCTGTATTTTAGGTATTACCTATATTACAAATATTATAAAAATTATATTGTGACTAAATTATAAATTATCTTATAAAAATATAAAAGTTATACTTTAATTTAGAAAACATTATTAATATAAAAATAAATGAAAGTTGTAAAATATAAGATTAGATTTATTAACCACTTAATAAATTATAAATACAAGTGGAACAAGAAACATGAGTGTTATTTTATTAATCATAAAGAAAATGAATTTATATTCTAAACTCTGATATTATTTTTTAGTCTTCTAATGGTTTTTCATTCCAAATTTTAGTCAATATGTTATTTTTAAATCGATATAGAAAGGCAATATTACGTTATTAAATCATAACAATAATATTGCTTTAGAATGTATTTAACACAATTTTGAGGGTATTTAACACAACTAAAGGTTATTCAATAAAATATTTTTGGACAAAAAAATCTTTTGAGGGTTAATATGTTTTTAGTTTTTTAATTTTAAGTGAAAATTAGTCTTTTTACGAAATTTTGATCTAATTTAGTTTTCATCTTTATATATGAGTGAATTTAGTCTTTTTAATTAGATTTTGCTAAGTTGAGTTTGTTAAGTTAACATTTAAGTAAAAATGTGTCAAATGGTATAAACAATTTAAATGCTATCAAGAAACGTATTTGAAACGATAAATAAACTTAACAAAATTGATTAAAAAGACTAAATTCGTGTAAATATTAAGTTGAAGGACTAAATTTGATTACAATTTTAAAGAAAGACCACTTCCAATTTTCACTTAAAGTTAAGCTAAAAACATATTTATTCCTAAAAATTACAATAAAAAAATGAAAATAATTTTGTAAAGTTTTATTTTATTTAATAATATGAAAGAAATATATATATATATA
>Ga0214545_1002776_pt1 | contig 33645 bp, 18 predicted proteins | sample CNSS4metaG_FD_160064 | JGI IMG/M metagenome (GOLD analysis project Ga0214545, IMG submission 160064) | Root nodule microbial communities from cowpea collected in UCLA plant growth center, Los Angeles, California, USA - CNSS4 | ecosystem: Host-associated > Plants > Roots > Nodule | place: USA...
AATTCATCCTTTCTCTTTATCACATGTTAAATATAAATAAATAAGTGGCTGATTAAAATATAAATGGATTAATCTTAAGATGAAAAAAAAATTACACAATATTATAAAATAAAAAGATTATAAAAGATAGATATAATTTTTCTTATAAATAAATAAAATAAATAAGCTATCTGTAACACCCCATTTAAATAATAACTTTAATTTAAATGAATGCCACACATAGAAATTTAGAGACAAGTCCTGGAGTATAAACGTTACTCCTTACAATATCCAAAAATGCTAGGAGAAACTAAAGCACACCATGATGTCAGATACAACCAAGAATCCAAGGACTTAGGAAAGTTAATAGAATACTAAAGAGCAAAGCGTACATGGGCCATGGCCCTACAGAAAAGCCCAAATAAAACATGAAGTTCAGCCCAGGTAGACTATGCAGCAGAATCATTCATTCCTTGTTGACCTCGAGTACCTCTCACATATGCTCCCATCAATAAATTGATGATCATTGCAAAAGTAGAAGAACAACAAACAAAGCAATCAAACAAGCAAGGACAAGCTAGAGCAAAAAAAATAGTATTATCATGCAATCATATACTCTTTCACAGTCAATTATACATACATCACGCCAGCATGTTATGACCTTCCAAACAATGCACTACGACTCGACACGACTCATCCGGATACATATAATCTGGTCGAATTCAGTGAATGCTTGCACTTGTGGTGGATTACCTTGCTCACCCCCGAGCTGCTCACCCTCGAGCTAAGTATTACAAGTGTTACAATATTTCAATCTTCCACACACAAGGTTAGCCCTTAATGAGTTTCAGGTCTCCTGCTACTCTCACCATAAGAGTCAGTCCACTCTAAGTGAGACTAACTGACTCCTTAGAGTGTCAGGATGCAATCTTACCTTGAATCCTTATCAAATTATATAGATGGGGCACCACCATGGACTCCCACTAACAGGGGCCATAGAATTACGTCCCGACCACTGAAGCACCACCAGGAAGTCTCACCTAGAGACTCGTGGATTTACGTACTAACAACATATCAATCACATTCCAAACAAAAAAATAATATTGATCATACATTTAACACCTCACGCCATCCTTTGTAACCCATCATCATTCATATTCCATGTTGATTTCATACCATCCCATTCTTCCCAATTCGGGGATATAGAACTTCACCTCATACCAATACCATGCAATCAATGTAACATTATTGCTCATACCGAATTCATGACCACATATATAACCAACCATTTCATTGAAATTGCATGCCAAGATTTATCCAAGTTCATCATTCACAATCCATGAATCATATCACTCATGCAAATTCATTCATCTCATATTTTATAAATGCATACCAAGACATACATATATCACAAAATAGTATTCATCCCAAATAAATGAGTGCCAACATTTAAGTACCTGCAATTCCATACAATCAAGCACAACACACAATCATAATTTTTACACCAAAATTCCTAAGAAAATTTATTATCACAAAACCAAAATCATTGCAGTAATGTGTGACACATTTCTCAAGCTAAAGACATCTAATCGACGATCCAACCGATCAAACCACAAAATAGCATGTTATGAGCCAAATGTCCAAATTTGAGCTTAATCCAACGGTTAATGAGTCGGGAAAGTTAATTTTACTAAAATTACACATATTAGAAAAATACACAGTCGCCCAGCGACCAAAGTCACTCGCCCAGCGACTGCGCGACGCATTCAGAATAAGAGAAATAACGTCAAATATCACAGTTTCATGGATATTTGAACCCCTAACTCAAAAATATACCAAAAACTAATGTTTTCCCTAAACTTTTCTCATATTTCATAAAACATTAATCGCATAAAATAGAAATGACGTGAAACCCTAGCTTCCTTCACCTGGAAAGAGTTACTAAGGGAGATTTTGGACACGAACAAAGGTGCACCATAGTTCCTAAGGTAGTTTAGTAAGTTGAAGATGAAGACAATGGAGCAAGGACAAATTACTGCGGTTATCCCTAGTGGAAAAACACAAGTTCAACTGGCAAACGAAGTGTATGGATAGGAACAACTTACAAGGAGTGAAACGTGCTTGAGATTGCTTGACCAAGAGCTGGAACTAAACCCTAACAGAGCTTCCCGTTGCAAAAATGAGAGATTTTGACGGCTGTATTTTCTGTAAAGTGAAAGGAATGGAAGGATTAGGGCAAACTTAGGGTCTGTTTTCCCTTTGGACCAACCCTAAGGCCCAATAGTTTGGGACAACCTTTAAAATAAAAAGACAGAAAATAAAGTGGACCTTACACTATCGATTATAATAAAAAAAATATCGGATTTAAAAAAAATATAAAATAAAAAATATTATCACAACTAATTGATATCTAAAGAAATGGAATTTTAATCTAAAAATAAAATGATATTGGTTTTTACGTTTCCAATTGAGTTCTTATTATTTTTTGTTCAAAATTTTAAATTTTTTTAATTGAACTCTTTTAATTAGATTTTTCTGGTAAAAATTTGAGTTACCATTATTTTGTTTTATCACTATGTTTAAAAGTTGTTACATAATATTTTCGTAAAAGAAAGTATAATGATGAGAACTCTCTCAAAGATTTCTTATATATAAAATTAAAAAAATAAGGTGAAAAGTGTTTTTGGTTATTCAACTTTCATCGAAAATTGTAAGTTGTTCATTTTTCAAACTTTAAATTAATTTATTTTCATTTTTAGAATTACGTAGATTCAATCATTTTAACCCAACTTCATTAAATTTATTTGACGATTCAAACGTGTTTCTCAACTAATATTGAAGCGAAAATGTGTCAAATACGCTTTAAACAACTCAAATACCCTTTAAACAACTCAAATACTACCATAAAATACATTTGAAACGTCAAATAAACTTAACAAAATTTTGTTAAAATGACTAATTTTACACACATCTAAAGATGAATAACTAAATTGGATCAAAATTTCAATGAGAGACTAATTTCAATTTCTTAAGGATATAAAAAAATATTTAACCCAAAAATAAATATATAAAATTAAAAAATTAAAAAACAAATAGAATTAGAAATTATAAAATATAAAAATAAAAAATCATAAAATCATAAAAATAGAAAATATAAAATATAAAATTAAAATAAAAATTATAAAATATAAAATTACAAAATTACAAAATTACAAAATAATAAAATCTAAAATTAAAAATTATAAAATATAAGATTACAAAATTATAAAATTATAAAATATAAAATAATGAAATGTAAAATTATATAATTATGAAACATAAAATTAAAAAATTAAAAAATAAAATTATAAAGTATAAAATTACAAAATTAAAAATACAAAATATGTAAGAGATCCTGTTATCATGGTCTGCTGTAGAAAAGTATTAAGTGGCAGCATTTAAACAAAGTGACAAAACACTAATATTACCTTTTGTTCTGCATCGAACCATAGATATGCTACACAGCACTGCTAGATTCTTTGAGAGAAGGTTTTCAATCCAAGTACAAGATATACTAATATTACAGTCTCCAGACACGCAAATCTAATGCAAAACACTGAACCAAGTAAGAATGAAGAGTACATTTGCATAGTCTTGCTGCACAAGCAGTGATTCCAGTTCCAATATTTGAAAAAGGTAAAAAGCTAAGATGGATTTTGTAGTTTATGCAAAACAATAGGTGCCCCGTGTTTTGGCTGCAAACTAAGCACAGCCGTTGGAGCATGTTTATAATTAGGAGAAAGCTCAAATGAGAAATTCTGCAGAAGCAATGACAACACTATCTTAGCTTCCAACAAGGCAAAGTTTTGGCCAATGCATATTCTAGGACCCCATCCAAATGGGTAAAAAGAAAGTTGGCCCTTTGTTGCCTTAGCAATTCCTTCAGAAAATCTTTGAGGGTTGAACTCCTTCGCATCATCACCCCAGATATCACCGTCCTGATGAAGCAAAAATATCGGCAACGCAACCTTTACTCCTGCAGGTAGTGATAGGTTTCCAAGGTTCATGTCCTTCTGAAGAGTGCGATTGAAGAAAATGGTAGGAGGGTATAACCTTAGAACCTCGTATATAACCATGGTCACCTATGGAAAAAACATTTTGGCACTAGTTAGAATGAAATGTTGTTTTAATTAATAAAAATAAGAACAATAACCAAATCAAATGAAACCATGTTTCACTTACAACTTTAAGCTGACTTAAACCATCAAATTTTGGAGTTTGGTTTCCAAAAACATGAAGAACTTCCTCTCTCGCTCGTGCTTGCCATTCAGGATACCTGCTCAAGAAAATCATTGCCCAGACCAACAAAGATGAAGTCGTCTCTTGCCCTGCTAAGTAGAACAACTTGCATTCTCCAATTACTTCTTCGTAAGTCATTCCAGCACTCGTACCGTTTCCATGTCCCTGAGTTTCCATTTTATTTGATTCCAAAAGTATGCTTAATAAATCTTCATTGCAGGTTTCTCCATTCTTCATGGCTTTCTCTTTTTTCTTTATGATAACCTCAATTGAATCATGAATATCTTTATCAACTGCTCTCATCTTCTTGTTGATAGCTGTTGGTAGATACCTAAAAAGAGAGGTTAATATCGAAAGAAAGGACTAGTTTATAGGTGTTATACTCCCATCTTAACTAAATTAACAGAGATCAATACTCTATGAAGGAAGATATTAAATATACTAAGGATGAGACATTCGGTAAATAAAAATCTGTACGTGATCAATCATTTTTCGATGAGAAACAATTATTTACATTTCTTTTATGTTGTGAGGTATATGAAGGAAGAAACCATAGAGGATTCTCATAAATGACTTAGGAGCAAATCATACCAGTCAGCCAAACCAATGACAAACCAAAATTTTATATCTGTATTGACAAACCAATGACAGCAAAAAGCTTTTCTTCTAGGTTTCAGTTTAATGTTGACACCACAATGTAGACAGAGAAAAACCTTTGTACATTTTGTAACATTCTTAACTTCATGATGATTTTGGCTCTGGTAAAAGCAGAACAGTCTTAACTAATTGTCTTAAACCAAATTAAATAACAATATGGTCTTACCTCAATATTGGTATGTTGTTGTACTTTGCTGTCATCATGACAAGATAGCCCTGCATTTTCAGAAGTTGAAAAATTTTCTCTCCTTCTGCATAGCTGCTTCCAAATGCTGTTCTAGAAATTGCATCACGACTCAAATTTTGAAGGAAAGGAAAAACGTCAATCTCACATTTTCCATCTGATGACAACATTCCCTCCCACATGCTGATCATATCATAGCAGCTTTGAGAAAATGCTGGTATCATATTCTGCAAATTTAGAATCATGTAGGTCATATTATGGGAGAAAAAGGCAGATTTTTATTAGAAACAACATGAACAAATCAAGAATTCATTTTCATATAGTGTTTATATAAAATATTTCATACGGTTAACTAAGCATAAATCCTTGGTATAACTCTTAAGACATACATTAACAAACTTAGTACATGTCCGTATCTGATTGCATAACAATATAGGAATAATTGGCACTAGTTTAATGTGAATTTGGACTCTGCCGAATTTGTTTTATCATCTCTTTGCTTCAAAATACACTGATTTGATATTTTAAAATATATTAAAACTATTTTAATATACCAACATCAGAAAACTCAACAGAGAGATCACACAAAAAAACTAATAGAAAATCTGAACTCACTTAATGCATTACAAAGTTTATAGTTATAGGAATAACCTTACTTTAAACTTTTCTAAGTGGAATGCTGGGTTGATAATCCGTCGATGTTTAGCCCACTTCTCGCCCTCGTAACTTAACAGACCATTCATCAAGAACTTAGCATTGCCACTTAACTTTGGCTTGTGTAAGTTATGAATGTTGTTAAAGACTTCTTTGATTTGATTTGGCTCCGAAATGATAACCTTTGGTGTTCTTCCTTCCCAGAAAAAGGATTTCTTTCCTGCATATACTTTACAAATCAGCAACTTCTTGAAAATGCTTTAACAACTTAAGAAGTAGTTAAGCTATATTTGGATAAATGTTTAAACAGTATTTGGAGAACTATAATGCTATAAACTAAATGAGTTGTGGTCCTTTCCTCAAACAAACATAAATGTATTTCAAATTCAATCACAGACACATCAGTATATCATTATTAATTTAATCCTTGAATTGTTGTCCTTTCCTTTTCTGCTAAATGGTTTATAAATTTACAAATAAAAGAACTACTTATCTAATCCCATAAATATTAAAAATCAAGTTAACAACTCTTCCAAAAGGATCCTTCCGATGACAGTAGTTAAGTATATTAGGAAGGAGGGTACCGTATTTGGCGATAGTATAGTACAGCGAGGTGGATAAACGAGGCGCCACATCGTCGGAGAGAGCAAAAGATTCAGAATCGGGTTTTTGTTGCTGCACTTCACTTTGATTTTGGTTGGAGGTAGGAGGTGAAAGGGAGTATGGGTCACCGTGAAGACCTTGTGCTCTCAGAAGTTTCTCCAACCTCTTTGGCCTTAGCCAAAGCGCGTTCACCATCTTCACCGCCCATAACGGAATCACAGCAACGATCACGCTCAACACACACACTGTTGCAGCTGAAAATGGTGAAGAAGATAATAGCTCCATTTTTTTCTGTGGAAGGATCTACTATTCTTTCCAGATAAATCCACCCCTTCACGTGCACAATGTGTGTTAAAATATTATAATTTCAACGGTTTTATTTAAGAAAATTAATAATCAGTATTTAAGTAATTTTTTATGTGCTGAATTCAAAAAAAATAATTATAAAATGAAATCAAGGTATCAGTTTGACTATCACGACCACTTGGCACATGATTATAGGCGTGTCGTAATTCTAGACATGTGTAAGAGGCGTGGCCGGTGGCATTTCTTTAGTTCCTTCTTTCTTTCCCTATCTTTTCGTAAAGAATAATAATATTTCAACAAAATTTTTTGACAAGTTTTTAACAAAGGTGACATGACAGTGATTTTTTTAAATTGTAATTACGAAAAGGTTAGTTCACACGTATGGTGAAAAGAGAAAGAAAATTGAAATTAAATGTCCATTAGAGAGAGAAAGTGAAGAGAGAAAAGGGGGAAAGTGAGGCCGGGGGTTGCGAAGTGAGAAATCGAGAGAAAGAGGTAGGAAGTAAGGTCGCCGGAGTTTGTGGTTCAGTGAAAGTGAAATTCCGGCAAGCATTTCGCCGTCGTTAGTGGAGGATAGTTATCAGTGAAAGCGAAAAAGATAGTCCCTATCATCCAGAAGACGAAGCTTTTGGAGTTGGTAGTGTTTTGCGAACTCTGGGTCCACCTTCCTTGGTCGGCGGCAACCATTTGGTGGTCGTGTCCGTTGCATTGTAAGTTTCTTTTGGTCCCCATTTGACATTTGCGTACTGTGTTGGTTGATGATGAAGTTAATCTCGTTTTCGTCAAATTTTGACTTGTTTTGCGAACAAGTTGGTTTTGTACATGCTCGTTTTTGATGTTGTTGGGGAAAAGTTATTTGGTGGTGTTATCGTTAATGTTACTGAATTTTTGAGAACCCATTTTTCCCGTTCGGTGTTGTGTGTTATAAAGGTGTGGGTACTTGAAAATTTTGAAGAAACCCCATGTTTTCTACGTCTGTATCTGTGTCCTCGTGTGTTGTTGTCTGTATTGTAAAATTGTTGGCAGTTACTTCATTTGTATTTGATTTCTAGGGTTTCGGTACTGGCAGGTTATGAATGTGAGGTTGTTCAACGATGTCATGTATTCTGTGTTGTGTAAGAAATATATTTTGCTTTGTGCCTACATCCCCATAATGTTGATTTGGTTACTTTAGACTTCTCATTTGTGCGCCTGTGTGATTATACTCATAAAAATTTTCCATTAAATAACCATAATTGTTGGTCATTATGAAAAATAAAGAGAAAAATATTATGTGTAACATTTGAATATCATATTTTGTTCAGGTAGTTTGAGGGTTAGTGAAAGATCCTGTTGTCCATGAAAAGGTAGTGGCCGGAGTAGTTGGTCATCATAAAGTTATGGCTTGTGAATGTGGATTGAATGAGAAGGTATTTGTATGTTGTAATTTGTAGATTGGGTTGACATGAATTTGTTGTATAAATCGAAATGAAGTATTAATTTTTTCAAATATTTTGAATGTTAGGCTCGATTGCGTACTTTTTCTTACACAAAGTGGATTGCCCAAATGAATGGGTTAATCTTGGATAGGCATCGCGAAAGGATTCCGGGTACACCATTCAAATGGTGTTTGGACATGCAACAACCATTACAGATATGTAACCCTCTTTTGCTTGAGTTATTGAAGCGTTGGCTACCTGCTCAGGAATCATTTCGTGTCATGCAACGGTCAATCTCGTTTACTTGTGCTGACATTTGCATGTCTTTATGTTTGTTGGTTGTTGGGTTAGATGTAGATTTTGATAAAATTGTTTGTGGGGTAGTGGGTGGACTTCTGCAAGACAAAATAGTAACTGTTGAAACTGTTATTGAAATCATTCAGGCTTTGGTAGGTAGTGATTCTGAAAAAGTTGATAACGTTTGTCGTTTGTACATATTTGTTTGTTTTGTTGTGCTTTACTTTCCTAGGAATTCAAAAACTATTAGTAATATACCTTGTAGTGTTTTAGATGATATAGATGGACTGTCAAATTACAATTGGGGTAAGGCAGTTCATAGTTTTTTAGTTAAAAGTTTAAGTCGTGGGTTTTTGGCACTCGGGCAGAGAGAGCTTTGCTTAAGTGGTGCAGCACCAGTTTTGCAGGTACACTAAACTTCATTTAATAAATATTCTTGATTTGTAGAATGTTTAAAATGTAATAATGCAACATGTTGTTTTGTGCAGATTTGGGCTGTAGAAAGACTTTCATTGTGCTGGATGTTCACTTCAAGTCAAGACGGATTGAGAAGTTGTTCCAGGAGAGCGAAGTATTTTTTTTGTGCAACCATTTGTTCTTGATAACAATGTTTTTTCTTCTGTAACAGTAATTTGCTTGTTTTGGTTTTGATTTTAGATATGTGGGGAATGGAGGCTGAGAGAAAAAGATAAGCAAAATAATATTATTCGTGAAGCGTTGCAACTTGGTGACGAAGCAAAGTCTGAAAAATCGCATGTGGATGTAAAGTTGGCTTCGACAAAAGTTCTGCTACAGAGGTTGAGAACCCATGGAAGACGGCTACGAAGGATGAAGGACGAAACGGCTACAGAGGTTGAGAACCCATGGAAGACGACAAAAGTTTGGGGTTTTTATTTTTGTTCTTCTTTGCCTACATTACCGAAAAATTAATTGGGTTGGATTTGGATAATTGTAAGGAATATATGTCTGACTGAATCGAATATTATTCATGTATTTACTAAATTTAAAATCATTGTATTGGGTTTTTTTTTTGCAGCTTTCTTAGAAAAGTTTGCCCAAAGTCCCCAAATATATATGCATAACTCCCCACATCTCCATGAAATGTTTTACACATGATTGTGGAGTTCAAAAAGCACAAAATTCAGTGAAAGCAGTGTTAATTGGAGATTTGGACTTCGTCAATAATTTGCATAATTATTTATGGTCCAATAAGGAGATTTAAATAAAGTTGTGTACAATATGCAAGCAGTACTGATTAAGTTGAACTCCACTCCCCAAGTAGGTGCATTTAACTCCCCACTTACCATTACAGGTTTGAATTTTGGCTCTAGTAAGTCTACACTCCCACCAAATTTCTTGAATTGGGATTGGATAATGGAAACGAATATTTGTTGGGCTAAATCAAACACGAATGATCTGTTTACACATTATATTAATTGTGTTCGCTTTTTCTGCAATTTTGTTAAAAACGTTTGCCTTTACTCCCCACATATGTATGCATAAGTCCCCATATCTGCGTCAAATGTTTTTTACCGGTTTGTGTAGTTGAAAAAGCACAAAATTTAGTGAATGCAATGTTAATTGGTGTACTAGACTTCGTGATTCACTTCGTCATTAAGTTACATCATGGTGAATGCTCGAATAAGGAAATTTAACAAGAGTTTTTATTCAACGTGGAAGCAATATTGAAAAAGTCTAAGTGTACTCCCCACATAGGGGCGACTAACTCCCCGTTTTTGTAATAGGTTTTTACTTGGAGTCCTGTGAGGCTACACTCCCACTAAATTAATTGAATTGGAATTGGGTTATGCAAACGAATATGTTTCTTAACGAATGAAATACGAATAACGTATTTACCACATTGTAAATAAGTTTATTGGTTTGTCCTGCAGCTTTGTTCAAAAAAATTTGGTACAACTCCCCACAAATAGCGTCCTTACTCCCCACATGGGCATGAGCTGTTTATACAGTTGTGTGCACATATTAAATCCACATACTTCACTTAATTCAATTTTAATTGGTCCATTAGACTTCGTGATTGATTTACTTGATGGTCAATGGTCGAAAAAGGTGACTTAAGAATAGTGTTTATTCAATGTTGAAGCAGTATTGCAAAAGTCCAAGTGTACTCCCCACATAGTTGCGAGTTACTCCCCGCTTTTGTAACAGGTTTATACTTGGGGTATGAGGCTAGACTCCCACGTAATTAATTCAATTGGAATTGGATAACGCTTGAGTCATGCAAAGTAATTTTTTTCTTAACGAATGAAATAGGAATAATGGATTTCGCACATTTAAATTATGTTTATTGCCTGGTCCTGTAGCCTTGTTCAAAAAACTTTGGTTGAACTCCCCACATACAGCGTCCTTAGTCTCCACATCGGCGTCAGCTGTTTATACAGTTTAGTGCACATTTAAAGTCCACATACTTCAGTTAATTCATTTTGAATTGGTCCATTGGACTTTGTGATTGAGTTACATGATGGTCAATGCTCCAAAAACGAGAGTTAAACAAAGTTTTGTACATTGTGGCAAATGTGTTTGAAAAGTTCAAATGTACTCCCCATATAGTTGCGAATTACTCCCCGCTTTTGTATCAGGTTTACACTTGGGGTCCTGTGAGGCTACACTCCCACTTAATTAATTCAATTAGAATTGGGTCATGCAAAGTAATTATTTTCTTAAGGAATGAAATAGGAATAAGGTATTTAGCACTTTTAAATAAAGTTTTTTGGCTTGTCCTGAAGCTTTATTCAAAAAACTTTGCTTTCCCCACATACGACGTCTTTACTCCCCACATCGATGTTAGCTATTTATATAGTTGTGTGTCCATATAAAAACCACATAATTCCTTTCATTCAATTTGAATTGGTCCACTACACTTCGTGATTGAGTAACATGATGGTCAATGTTGTAAGAAGGAGAGTTAAAATATGTTTTTTACCATGTCGAACCAGTAATCATAAGGTTCAACTGTACTCCTCACATAGGTGGGAGTAACTCCCCGCTTTTGTAACAGGTACTCCCACCTAATTAATTGAATTGGAAATGAATAATGTAAATAAATACATGTCAAAATGAATGAATTAAGAATGATGTATGTAGAACAATTTAAGTTCAGTTTTTTTGCTGCTTCTATAGTTTTATGCCAACAACTTTGCATTAAATCCCCACCTACATATGCATTACTCCCCACATTTGCGCCAGTTCTTGGAACAGTATTGTACAGAAAGATAAATCAGATACTTCAGTTAATATACCTTTTTTTTTTAAATATTTCAAGTTCAACACAAAGGTATTTAACTTATATCCAAGTTAAAATTAAACGACACAATTGACAATATGCAATGTTCATAGCCTGTAACATAAATCCAATTGCATAAATATATGGATCCAAAAGGTCAGAACAAGTAATTAACTTTGAATGATAAGAGAATTGTTTTAACAACATAATGATAGATCCCACATGATGAAATTAGATTAAATTAATGGACTTTGCCACATCACAATTGCATCCATTGATGAAAACCTCAATTATGCAATGTTTCTGAACATGGCCAACCTCAAACACAACTTGTCTCCTTCCTTCAACTGATTGTCTACACAAAACTGCCTCCACCCTTGTCCAAACTTGGTAGATCTCTTAGTCCGAGAAACCAACAGTTTGCACTCTACTCCACTTCTTTTTGTCAAAAGATATACCACATCCATTTCTAGGCTTCTGATGATGTCACCAAAACAAACATTGAGGTCCTGCCAACAGTCCAATAACAGAAGTATATATGGGGTCAGATCAGGCCATATCCAAATTGCACTTACAGGTTTGAAAGCAACACATTAAAAGTTCAGGATCAGATACTACCAGATGGCTAGCTTGTGCCTGACATTTTGTCAACTTCACAGCATATAGGGTTGTCCCAGGGTGCATTGCAGCACCTAATAAAAATGACTCCTTATTGTGTGGTTCGCATTGGCCAACAAAACATGTTATTTGAAAGTGACTGCCTCCGATATAACGAAGTTGAACATATGAGTCCACAATTTGGTCGGTGTATATCTTCTCTAGGTCTTTCCATCCATTGGTTAATTTTGGATTCAATGTATCCATGTTGTAGGTGACAACAAAGGTGTTCCCAAAACTATCAACTAAAGTCCATTGGGGGTCCAGTTCGTTTTCGAATGCCGCAGAAAAATGTCGATCTACATACGTGAAGTTCTACATGCACAAGTTGAACTTCAAAGCTCATTTCAAAATAATTTAGAACCCTACACATATTGATGACATGGGCGAATATAATTGAAAGGCATACCTGGCCATGTATGTTGATGGTGGTGAACGTCCACAAAACCGTCGTCCCAGAAAATGCTTGGGTTGCGACATCCCTGTCCCCAACAGTTGCAGTTACATTGGCGGCCATGGTGCGAATTCGGTGGTGCTTAATTTGTGCTTAACTAGGATACGAAATTGCTACTTGGTTGCAATTAGGGTTCGAGTGTGTGAATAAATATGGGTGGGTGGGGGGTTATCAAAAGTCGTGTCCGCTTATTGGGAAGACCTCAGAGGTTGGCAAAAGTTATACATATTCGTTTCAATGGTCAATTAAGCATGAGTCATTAGTGTTGGAAATAACGCTTTGGGCATGAAGAGTAACAATTGGACAACATATATGATGAATTAAAAGTAAAATGTTGACCATACTGCCGTTGTCTGCAAATATCCATTGCACAGTTTTTGTGATTAACTTGTAATTAAGATCAATCATGTAAATTATGAAATGGGATTGATGAGCCACTGAACAATGAAACCAACCACTAACTTCATAATGATTTATAAATATGCAATTAATATATTCATAACATCAAAACCCCAACACAAACAAAAAGTAAATGTGGGCATTGTCGGACACCAATTAAGCACATGTAATACCCAAACACGATCATTCCAGTGACATTATGTTTGTGTATCCCATGCACATGACATTGGAAAACAAAAAGGACGCACAAAATAGAGTTTGTACCAAAAAACAATTCATCAACCGACATAGCCATCCGCGAAAACCTAGGCACCTATTGTCAAATGAGTCTTGTCATAGAAAGTTGACTATCAACAATGTCTGCCTCCATACATGTCAATAGGGACATGAAGCCATTGTTCGGCATGTATGCTCCAATCTTGGCTTCGTCTTCCAATTCGGTACATTGTGACTGTAAGGGTACATTGACATCGACAAATTCCTGCTAATCATCCCAAACACGTTAGTTCAATAAATAACCAACGAATTAAAAAAAAAAGTAAAATCATACACCGACATGAATATAAACCTCTAAAGTTCTTTGTGACTTGTTTTTTGCTGCACTGGTTTTCTTTCTCTTTGATAGTTTTTCAATAGTCGATTGTAATCTGTTACTTCGAGGTCTCCCCTTCCTCTTAACCTGTACTGGGCTGCGAACATTAGTGCACTTCGTCACAGTTGGATGTTCACCGTCATTGTCTTCAATGTCACGATGTTCATTAACTAAAAAGGGATTTGATTTGGTAGGAACACCTAATCCTTTTGCAATAGAATTTAGCTCATTGCACAACATCCTCGATGAAGTGTATGAGTCACATGCCACCTCCGCTAAATCATAAAAGCTCTTGCATAAGATTTTGTATCTTTGCATGCGTGGGTCGTCATTACTTCTATTGTATCCCGCTATTATCAAACTATGTCTCCTCCTTACATTTTTGGACCATCGACAGAGAACATATTTTTGCGGCACGCACTCTATGTCTTCTTGTCCAAGAGTCAACAAGCTGTGACGACACATGATGCCCTAAACTCAAACAACATACAACTGCATTGGATATTTGTTGTCAGTGTGTCAAGCACAACATTATGCATTTTGTGGCATTTTTTTTCCTCCCATAACCACTCTTCCTTAATGGTATACTTCGACATACATCCTTCTTGGGACACACTTTTCACGAAACAATTAATCTTTCTCCTAAATTCGTTCTTCACGTCCGCAAATTTGGCGTGCGTGTACTCCAGTTGAAACTGTCTTTCAATCAGAGATTGTGATCCACATGCAACAGTGGTATTGGAGGATGCAAAGTCAGCTTCAAATTCTTTTTCTGCCTTTCGCCTTAGTGCGTTGTCATATTGCACAACAAATTGTTGCAAACTAGTTTCCGAATTAATGAAGCCATCAAAAAAAGCGTTCAACCCTTCACTCCTTTGGGTGGTCGACATTCCAGCCCAAAACTGACTTTTTAGATAGCAAGGAATCCAACGATGTCTCTCCTCAAACAATGTAGTGAGCCAGTCGTTTGTGTTCAAATCATATTGTTCAATAAATGCCTGCCATTCCAACTCAAAGTCAGCCACCGTGATTGAGTCACACACTAGTCTTTTCAATTCACTCTTAATAGTTTTGTAGTTTATGTAACTTTGCAATTTCTCTGGCACTTTTTTCATTATGTGCCATAGACACCACCTATGTTTGGTATTGGGGAAAACTTCTCCAATTGCATTAAGCATTGCCTTACATTGGTCGGTAACAATTCCTTGGAGTGGTTTGTTAGACATGCATCGAAGCCAGCATTCAAAAATCCACAGAAACGACTTTGTGTCTTCTGCTGATACAAGACCACAACCTAATAAAATTGAGTGACCATGGTGATTAACACCCACAAAAGGAGCGAAAGGCATGTCATATTTGTTGGTTAAATATGTGGTGTCAAAGGAAACAACATCACCAAAATCCTTACATGCCGCTCTACTACGAGCATCTGCCCAAAAAACATTGCATATACGGTTGTCTTCATCTATGTCTATTTCGAAGAAAAATTCGTTGTTTAATTTCCGCATTTGGAAAAAATGACGTAGAAGTGCCTGCCCATCCCTATCCTTACACAAAGCCCGCCTTTGTTGACCAATGTAGTTGCGAACATCACGTTCTATGAAGTTAACGTGTTCATATCCACCTGTTTCACACACAAGGGATCAGAAACTTTTGTTGATCCGGACACCGGCTTCATCGTTAGTCTCAAAAGTTTGCCTTGCATGCATATCAACTTTACGGTTGCCCCGTATTAGCCTGGACTTCTTTGGACTAATGTCATGACTGTGTTCAGTTACAACGCTCCTTATAAACCATTGTCCGTCCTTTTTTGCTGCGGTGATTGAAGCTTTACATTGTTTTGCTTTAGTAGGGACGGTCTTCAATTCTAGAGGAATAGCGGACACATAATTCCCCTCACGTGAACAAACCAACTTCACGTAGTTGATTTCATTGTCTTCGCCTCATGCTGAAGTTCTTGTTCGAATACCAAAGCCGGATTTAATACCGTAATTTCTATAAAATTGTTTTACAGCAGCCAAGCTATCAAAACACATGTGTACTTTGGGTGGAATATCATCTACAAAGTCATTTTCAGCCAGACCACTATTTACTTGTTCATACTGCTGATGTGGTATATGACTTTCAAAATCTTCATCTAGGGAGATCTTATTTGGTGAGTCAAATGGCTCCATCACCATAATTTTGTGCTAACTTAGGTCCCTACGAATGAAATCACATACATTAAAATTTGCATCAACTTTACTTAGGAATGTCTAGGCTGTGTTATTCATTTTTTAATTAAAATACACGTTCTGAAAACTTGAACCCTAAAAAACAAAAAACAGACGGAAGACATGTTGTAGTTATTGTGATACTGCACACATTGTGGTTCATTAATGAGGGCATGGAAGAGGTTTGAACGACAAAAAAATTAATCTTTTCACATAAAGGTCAGTCACTTACTTGCAATGAAGATTGCCACTAAGTTGCCTTTATGGTGATGTCCGTAGTTATGCCTAATGCGTCTTTGAGTAGCTGGGCTCACCATTATGAGACATCAATGAACTGCATCTTCAAAATGTGGAAGGTGGTGCCATAAATGTGGATTAAGAGTTGGTAGGTGGGGGAGTTGGACAAAACTTTAGTTGTGGGCGATGGAACAGGAAACAGAGGGCTTTAAATACAAACTTACACTACAAGAAAAGTAAGGGTATTATAGTCATTATGCCCAAAAAAATTTTAGTATAAGTACTTGACCCGTTTGCCCAACACTTTGCGAACCACCACAAAGCCCCACTTTATTCCTTCCTGCAGTGCTAAAGGATTGAGGAAACAAGGTTTCCAATTTTGTTTTCGTATTAATGTACTTCTGCTTATTGTGAGCCTTATATTAGTGGGTTGAATTAATCTTCTGTATGTAGTCGTTCGTTGTGCAATAATGGAACCATGGCAAGGACTTGATGTTGAACAGCAGGATTTGGAGTCATTCGTCAAAAGATGCAACTCAGCAACAACACTGATTCCAGAGCCTGTAGGGAATGTCCAGGCTGCAATGATTAATCGTGACAAAGAACATGCTCAAAGCACTCAACAATTTGCACGGGACATTGCCTCCGCAACATACGAAAGAGATTTCAAATCAAATCCATGATTGTGGGCTGAGCAGTTCATCAAATTCCATGGTATTCCATCAATGAAAATTTTATATGTCTCCATCTTATTAGGTAACGAATCACAAATGGCTGAAGTAGTTGTTTTGTGCAGGGCTTCTCAAGGAAGGGAAAATTGAAAATGCAACCTAGTTAGCAAATTGTAAATTCACAAGCATTCTTCCATTTGTGGCCTGCATTGTCAAACAATGTAAGCCAAATGGGCTAGGAGATATGCAAATATTTATAAAGGTAAGTATCCACAACAAACATTTCGTCTTTTTTGTTGAGGACATCCTTGAAATAATATTTGGACTTAAACCAAGAACAGGATACCAGTGCGACTGTGTGGGCTAGTGTTCATAGGAAGGTGCTACTTCATCTTGATTTTGGACAAGATCTCACAGTGGGAGCTGTTTTGCTTTTGCACACAGTAAATACATATATTGCCAACCTTATTGAGTGATTCAGAATGATGTGTCCACATCGCTTAACAACATTTCTCTAACATTATTATGTTTTGTAATAGGTTGCAGCTTTCAGTCCATAATTTCCATAATTTTTCATTCATTAAATGGTATCGAAAGTCTTCTCCATGCAAGCAACGTCCATGAACTGAACTGGGATCTTTGTCAAACAACACAAAAACGAAATATCGGATATAACAAATAAGTGGGGAGTAACGAATAACTATGTGAGGAGTTATGCACAATGTTATGACTGGACAGTCCACACTTGACTAAAGTTCGTTCAGATACCGTAATTGCATCATTGTTCTTTCATTCAACCATTGACAAAGTCTTCTCCATCACCCATGCTCCATTAACTGAACAGGGTGCTTTGATCAACATGACAGAAACCAAATAAAACCATCTACAACTAAGTGGGGAGTCACGAATAACTATGTGAGAAGCTACGCACAATGTTATGACTGTACAGTCCACACTTGACTAAAGTTCGTTCATATACCGTAATTGCATCATTGCTCTTTCATTCAACCATTCACAAAGTCTTCTCTGTCACCCATGCTCCATTAACTAAACAGGGTGCTTTGATCAACATGACATAAACCAAAGAAAACCATCTACAACTAAGTGAGGAGTCACGAATAACTATGTGGAGAGCTACGCACAATGTTATGACTGCACAATCCACACTTGAGTAAAGTTCGTTCATATACCGTAATTGCATCATTGCTCTTTCATTCAACCATTCACAAAGTCTTCTCCATCACCCATGCTCCATTAACTAAACAGGGTGCTTTGATGAACAACACATAAACCAAATAAAACCATCTAGAACTAAGTGGGGAGTAACGAATAACTATGTAGGGAGCTACGCAGAATGTTATGACTACACAGTGCAGACTTGAGTAAAGTTCGTTCATATACGGTAATTGCATCATTGTTCTTTCATTCCATCCTTAACAAAGTCTTCTCAACCACCCATGCTCCATTAATTAAACTGGGTGCTTTGATGAACAACATAGAAACCAAATAAAACAATCCAAAAAATTAAGTCGGGAGTAAGGCATACCTATGTGGGGAGTAACAATTATGTTTTTGTGTAGACAGTGCAGACTTCAGTAAAGGTCATTTATATATGGAATTTGGAATTTATATATGGATCATTGCTCTTTAGTTGAATGACTTACAAATTCTTCTCCATAACCCAATCTCCATGAAAAACAATGGGTGCTTTGTCAAGCAACACAATCCACAAAACAAAAATCGAAATATAAGTGGGGAGTGACGCATAACTAAGTGGGGAGTTAGATGCAAAGTTTAGTTTGTTCAATGCAGACTAAACTTAATGAAATTAGTAATTTACAAATTCCTTTATCCATCATTCATTCATTGCTTAACATTCACACAAACGACAATTGATTAATTCAGTTATCTCGCGATATCCTTTTTCTTTTAACAAATGTCTGAACACAATATTAATTGGGTCGTTTCATTTCTTTTAGTACGAACTTCTGCTCAATATTGTTGTTGTTCAATGCAGATCATACATTAATGATTAACTTCAACAAAAAGGCAATAAACTGAACATAACAATGTAAACTAATATTGCCATAAATAAAATAACATGCATTAGGGATTGTTCAAACTTAATAAATAAATAAAATACACATCACACTTCCTATTGCAATAATAACATCCACATAGAACGTAAATTCATCACTACATCATCCCAATGTTGGTCATTTCAATTTCAAATTCTTCTTATTCCGATAAACAGAAAAAGGTGTTCTTGTCACAACACTCTTGAACCGCCTTCGTGGTTGGGCCTTCATACGGTCATACATGTTGCTATGTTGACCACCATCATCATTTACAACAACATCTTCATCCTGATCCGGCTTAGCAAGAGGGTCATAAAACATTTCGTTATCTCCATCATCATCATCATCAAACACATCTTCAGCACAAGCATCATTTGGGGGGTCCTTATTTCCAACCTCACCCGTACATTTTCCAACCATTTCTTCTAATTCAAAAATTGAATGTTCCATACCAGCTATCTCACCTTCTTCATACTCGAGAAGACGAAGAACCTCTTCGTTGTCGCTTTTTTCTTCATTTCTATAGCCAGTGCCAAATTGTTTAAATGCTTCCTTTACAACATCATGATGAAGTTCTTCATCTGACACAGACACATCAACAACACACTGTAAAAAGCAACAGATAATTATAAACAAATTCCCTCTATGTAGCATCAAACTAAAACGAACAACATATTTTTAAGGTTGACCTCACCATATTCTTATCAAATGCACTCCTTATGACTTTGTCACCAACTCTGACATTCATCCAATGCAATAGTCGAGGGAACTTATTCATCCAACATGTCAACTTTGTGTTGCACACAAGTAAATGATCAAATGACCATAACTGCAAAAAATAAAATAAATTACAGTGGCAACTTTAGCACAATCAACATCATCATTTTAACACAATAAAAAACAATAATGTACTTACCTGAAGCAAATAAACACAACCCACAACATTAAAATGCTTTGCACTTGACTCGTTCTTCAATCCCAATAAAGCAATGCACAAGCTACTAACCAAGTACTTGTACGCTAATCTACCCCAATTATATTTGCCGATGTTGTCCATATCATCAACTATCTTAAAAATTATTGGGAAAACACTACCCTTCTTATTGGGCAATAAGAATTCTGATATCCCTAACAAAATGTAAATCCTGCAAAAGACTTCTACACCACCAACATCATCATCATATTTCAAAAGATAGTCGTATATCAACTTAACAATAACTGTTTCACCCCCAAAAATATTCAAACTGTCACTATCCAAAATGGTCTCATTTAAATCAATTCTTTCACCCAAAACCCTCAAACCTAACCCTAAACAAACATCTAATAGATTAAATTCTACAACTTGGCCACCAATATGAAAACCGCCCCTTCTCTTAACCCAGTTGTAACATAACAGACTCAAAAGTTTCCTACTGATCTTCACCGAATCGGTTAACATGGGAAACCACCAAAATGGAGTGCCTTCAATATACTTCTTCTATTGCACACTTAGTTTATTGTTTATAGCACCGATAAATTTCGTTTTGCAGAAATGACGAAATAAAATCTGAAAAACATAACAAACAACTAAATATCATTGATTATAATTGCACAATTATTAGTACATGACTCGAGATTAACAAACCTTCTTCTCCTCTGAGCAATCAACATGTCCATCACGTTTGCGGTCCATCTTACAATCCTACAATGCCATAGACATCACACACACCAAATGCATCACAAAATATGACATGTAAAGGCAACAATAAATTTATCCAACGTCAACACCCTATACACAAACCGGACAACCAAACACAGACATAAAATGCTTATTCACCAACCATATCTCTCAAAAGAACAAAAATGACCAACAACCACATCCACAGCCAACGAGATCAACTTTACAAACACATCCCCCAATTCATTCAAACTTGCAAAACTAAATTATATCATTCTATAGACATCCTCTGCGTAATACAAACGAAATACGTTACCTTTGGGTTAAATAAATTAAATGGGCTCCGGCAAAGGTTTGATTCTACGGCTTAGGAAGATGAATTCCTTGTCGTAGACGACTTCTTCTACGACCTGTCTCTGGTAACCCACCCAAACGGCGTAACTCGCAATTATCCACCACTAATCTGCAATGCTTAACTCCTCTCACTCTCTCATTCTCATTCTCGCTTTATCCCTCTTTCTCTCTATCTTTCTCGCTTTCACTGATAACTATCCTCCACTAACGACGGCGAAATGCTTGCCGGAATCTCATTTTCACTGAAACACAAACTCCGGCGACCTTACTTCCTCCCTCTCTCTTTCGATTTCTCACTTCGCAACCCCCCCGACCTCACTTTCCCCCTTTTCTCTCTTCATTTTCTCTCTCTAACGGACATTTAATTTCAGTTTTCTTTCTCTTTCTGCCGCACGTGTGAACTAACCTTTTTGTAATTAAAATTTTAAAAACCCGCTGCCATGTCACCTTTGTCAAAAACTTTTGTTGAAATATCATTATCCTTTTGCAAATTAGTCCTCTCTTAGTTTCTAAAATCTCTTCTTCATGTATCATTTTTTTTTTCAAAATCTGCCATACTTTGTTAAGAATTAAGAAATATCTTTATTTAAATTTTTAAATACATCTTTTTATGCTTTTACCGTCAATTTTAATGAAACAAGTTAAGAAAATTAATTCTCAAAACTAATTTTACCACATATTAAAATGTTGTCATATTTAGATATCATGCTCTAAACTTAGAGTAAGTAGTTAGAGGTTTAATTGAAATAAAGAGTTACAAATAAGGGGAGTTGTTTAGTTTTTTACTAATGTTATAAACTAAATGAGTTGTGGTATACTTGTTGGGCAAACCATCTAGTTGCTAAGCAAAGGTGAAAATTTTAAATGTCTGCTTTTGCAGGCTAAATATATGTTCATACCTTATTTACCTATGCTAGTACCCCAAAAAAATGGAAAGGGTATGACAAATGGAATGAATGTCTCTTTTGTATTATATTTGGAAATGCCTGAATTTTCTTTGATTTATATCATTATAACATGATTTATTATGCAAAGTTTGAACTCTTTCAATGATCTAAGCTTGTAAGGCCAACTTAAATTCCACCCTAGAGTTTAAGGGCCTATCTTAGTTTGTTCTGCACTTTTCAGAAAAATAGTCTCTTGCTCACTTCCTTGTTCCCTCTGTAACATCTCGTCATGATATTACGGATTTTAAGAATAAATAAGGAATTAATAAACATTTTCATTTAATAAAACCTCATTTCCCAAAACATGGGAAATTTAAAACTTTATTAAATCTATGACAAGTCCAAAATTTCGTAATGTATAAAACTCAAAAATAATATAAAACAGATATAGTGTTTTAAACTGGGATAATAACCAAAATGTCTCATGAGAGTTTACAATTTATTTCCAAAGTATAATAAATACAAAGACTCTCATGTTATCCCCACTCCATGGCTAAGTCTCACTAGCACCACCTACATCAACATCATCTGCTCACGTGTACCGCGTATACGATCATCGCCAAACACAAGTAGATAGGGTGGGCTTAATAGAATAAGCATACAAAATACATGCAAATACATTTATAGGAATCACTTATATATTTCATGTAACATGCCAAAGAAAACCCTCCTTCGATTCCATTTCCCCTGGCCACAACCAGGTCATTCATGTTCCACCTCTTTTAGTGATTACCCCAAGGTGACTTGCTGCCATACCTATCGGCCACAACTGATAGAGCACGTGCGAGAAACCATTACTACGGATCATACACCGTAACGCCAGGTGGAGTTCTCATATACGAACATAGTAACGTCCCAAGACTACCAAACTCGTCAGCTATTTACTGAGGAGAGCAATCTATCTAGACCCATCCATACTGGCCACAACCAGCACACTCACACCAGAAACACTTGCCAACCCAAGCTCAACTCAAGGGTTCCTCGTGTTCATCCGCCATCCCAAGCTCAACTCGAGGGATGCCATTCCGAGCTCAACTCGAGGAATGCTACGTAATTAACCCCTATCCCGAGCTCAACTCAAGGGATACGTTTCAAGCTCAACTCAAGGAACACCAGCAAGCCGAACTTTAAGATATCCTACAAGCCTTGTAGATCACGCACATCATAGCAAGCATAACACCAATCTGCTGCAACAAAATCGCCTGACGGGGGACATGTATTGCCAGGCGCTGCCGCTTCCAGATCGCCTGGCGGGGGACATGTACCGCCAAGCACTAAGCGCCTTCGTCTTGACTACCACTGCAACTATCGTGTGGCGAGACTTCCTCTACCACCAGGTGCCACGTGCATTAATATTTACTGAACGACAGACTTCACCTGGCGCACCCCTCCTTTGTCGCCAAGCGCCACCGTGAACCCGAAATCCCTTGTTTCTACGATGTCGCCTGGTGCGTCGATCACCACCACTAGGCGCTACACTAGTACTTGCACACTCCACACAGGTTACTCTCATTTGCTCTCATTCTAAAGTACCCCTAATGAAAGACATTGCCATATATAATGTTCCAGGCCTTATAGCACCTCACATGTGCATTCATCCCCTAGTCATATAGACCATCCCAAGCATGCTCAAACAAAATATAAGCAGCAACACTCTAACAATTTTAAGCACATGATCTTATGCACCAATGCAATTTAATATTGACACCCATGCCTTCACCAAACCAATTCACCACATGTGACTAACAAATTGACAGAGACTTACCACATAACCCAATCATGCTTTATTAGAAGTTACTAGGAATTATCAAGAGGTTATTCATGCATTTTAAAGACTCCAAAATCAGCAATATTGAGTAACGTATATCTCTAGATACTGACCTCAAAATCAAATCTCCACCGTTCAAAGTGAAGAACCACATGTTGTGGACCACCTGTCAAAATTTCACCTAACTCGAACGATTAACGAACCGGAAAATGCAATTTTACGAAAACTGCGCAAACTAGAAAAATGGTGGCGTCTAGCGCCCAAAAGTGAGGAAGGTGGCGCCTGGTAGGACTAAACTACCGCCCGACGATTCCTGTTGTGCAAAAACTACAAAAAACAACATTTTTCGTGAATAAGAACACCATGGAACTCTGGTATGGCGCCTGGTCGGCAATTAGGTGCCGCCAGGCGATTCCTGCACCTGCGAACCTTACCCCCTTCACTACAACTCTGATTCCCATCAATTTATGACTCCATAGGATACGATCCCAGTTATTAGGATTACGGTTCATCCCTAACACTTCCCATTCATGAATTCATTCACATTTTCCCCTTAGATTGTTGCACTATAAAAATTCCCAAATCATCAACCCTAAGATAATATTCCTATTATTTCATCCAATTTAGCCATCAATTAAATGAATTTCAATAATGTTTGACATCCAATCACCCCTTAACCATTAAAATTGGCTTTCCCTCCGATTAGAGTCATCCCACAACACTCAGAACACCAAAATCGAACCAAAATTTGGTTCGCGCCGCCTGGTGGTTCAAACACCTCCGCCAGGCTCTTCATCAGAGAACCCATAAATGGGTTACAGGTTTGCGTCGCTTGGCTGTATAGGGTTCACCGCCAGGTGATTCCTCAAAGGAACCCAGAAACACACCAACGCTATGAGCTACCTGGCAGCTATGGATAGCTTGCCAGGCGATTTCTGGAAATTTTCCAAAAGTTCAAATTTTAACAAACAACAAAGGTTCATGGAAATCAAACACATGCATATATCATACAATTCATGCATTAGCATAAAATTTAACGTGAATAACTCCCCTAACATGGAAATTCCTTTGCTTAAGATATGGAGCTTGAATGCTTTCCTTGATTTCCAATAATCCTTCTAAGTTCTTCCATTGGCCAGCACCTCAATTGATCAGTCACACGCTCTCTACACTCTGATTTTCGTCTCTATTTTTTGAGAACACTCACAGCTTGCCAAAACCTTTCTCTTTACCTCACATTGGTCTTTTAAAGGTGCCTTAAAGCTAGGGAATTACAAAAAAACGAATCCAAGGTTTAATGGTAATGTTTATTATCATTCATTGATCCTTTATGATCTGTTTCTCAGCCACCCTTGGTTGTCCATGCATCTAGGGTTTCCCTTAACCGTTAAAATTCAAGCCAAAAACCCAAAATGGTAAAAATAAAGTTTAATTTGAGTTCTCCAAGACTTGAACACACAACCATGCAAATGCCAAATCAATGACAAACTATCATACTAATTCATATTTCATGCTAACTAATACAATTCAATCATATTATTCCACAACATGATTAACATATATTTAAAACAATAAGAAATAATAACACACAATTGGCATACATAAGACTCAAACCCAAGTCCTCTCACGCAATTAAGTATTCTCAATCATTTGAGCTAGTACTTTTCCACGTCATATGAATTAGAATTTAATGCCATAAAGGTTTTCCTACCCGCATTTATTAATTAATTATTTATTTAATTAATTAAATTCTACGGGTCTTACACCCTCAATAGAGCTCTACTAGGATTTGGATCTCAAACGTCTTCAAGCTAAGCTCAACTCCACTCCCGTAAGTTGTTTCTCAACCGTACCCTTCTCTTTTCTAGCTCTGTGTTGTGATTCTAACTAGGGTTCACCTTGGTAACCCATTTTGAATTTGTTCCACTATTTTTTCAGCTTACGAATCTGCTTCGAGAGTTGTCGTGCTCATTTGCTTTGGTGTTGGGGTGTTCTGCTAGCTTTGGTCTTATTTCATGATATTGTGGCTTATTTGATGTGATTTCTTGAGAAATGCTAAAACATCATTTGGTTGTGAATACTTGGCTTTTGCACGCGTGAATAGTGGAGGAACCTTGTGTTTTCGCCCAGGCGAGCAAGGCTCACCTAAGCGAGAGTGTCAGAAATGCTCCCTAGAGTTCTCGCGAGTTGTCGCTCAGGCGACGAGCTCCAGTTTTGAGTGAGAGTCCATCTCGCTCAAGCGAGGAGGTCTCGCCTAAGCGTGAGAATGCAAGAGCCACTATTTCCACTTTTCGAGTTCTCGCCTAGGCGAAAGAAGCTCGCCTGAGCGAGAGAACCCTCTCGCTTGAGCGAGGTCTTCTAGCTTGAGCGAGAACTGGGCGAGAATATGCTCATGTGTTGTTTTCTTCTCTTTTCTTGGTTGATGGTCACCTGTTTGGTTGGATTACTATGTTAAAGCATGAATTGAGTGATTTTCCATGTATTAAACGATCTATGGGATAGAATTGATGAGTTTGGTATGATCTTTGTATGAAATATGATTGGATGGTTGGTCATATATATTGGCATGAGATTGGTATGCATGAGAACTCTATGGTTGGTTGGTGAAACATGGATAAGATATATGTAGGACAATTCCATGACACTCTTGGTGAGAGCTCATGGTGGTGTCTCATCTAATTGACGTAATTCTATGAACCTTGTGGTGAGAGTTCATGGTGGTGCCTCATCTAATGGATGTAATTCCATGAACCTCATGTTGAGATTTCATGGTAGTGCCTCATCTAATGGACGTAATTCCATGAACCTCTTGGCGAGAGTTCATGGTGGTGCCTCAAGTAAGAACATAATTCCATGACCCTCTTAGTGAGAGCTCATGGGGGTGCCTCAGGTAATGGACGTAATTCCACGAACCTCTTAGTAAGATTTCATAGTGGTGCCTCAGTATATAATTAAGTAATTCAAGTAAGTATTGCATCCTAAAGCTCTAAAGAGTTAGTTAGTCTCACGTAGAGCGTACTGACTCAAGTGGTAAGAGTAGTAGGAGGCCCTAGTCTTTGGTAGGATAATGGCCTTAGATATTTGAAGGCTAACCTTGTGCGTGGTAGAGTGAAACCCATTGGCAATGGCTCTGTAGAGTAGTAGAGGCCACCATAAGTGCAAGCATCCAGTGAATTCGACTGATTATATGTATCCAGATAATTGAGTCTTGGAGTCTTGCCTTGTCTATTATCACATGTTTGGATGACTGATATGTATTCTTGACTTTGAATTGCATGTTTAGTTGTATGATAAAAATCTTTTTACTCTAGCTTACCCTTTCTATTTGTTTGTGTGTTTTGTGTGTGGTTTTCTCCTTTTGCGATGATCATCAATTTATTGATGTGAGTAGATGTGGGAACCCCTAGTGGTCACCAGGGTGATGGAAATTTTGCAGAATAGAAAAACTTGGGTTGGATCTCTATCCTTCAAGTAACCTTTGTAGGCAATATGGCCTATGTAATATCTTGCTCTAGAGGAGCAAGCTTTTGATCAACTGTTAAACTTTTTTTCTTTCGGTTTTGTTATTGGCATCGTGGTGTGCCTCAATCTTCTTTTTTAGCACATTTGGGATAACTATAATGGTTTAAACATGTGTACCTTTTGGTACTGCTCTTCTATATTATATCTTGTGTGATGTTTCGTTTATAGATTTATTCTCTATTAAATGAAACGTTACAAAGCCTGGTCACTTGATCCATTACCATTACATTAAATAATCAAAACCTAGCATACCCTATTGTCTTTATCCAACTCTTAGTGTTGTTTATGTTGTGACTTGTTTCAACTAATTTTGTCAACAATGTGCCTCATGAATTGACCACCCAACAAACTAATAACAAAAAGTTTCAACACATATACTAATACCTAACATCGACGATAGAGAACTCAAAATAGCACATTCTAATAAAAAATATCATTCATAAATGTGTACAAAAATTATCGAAGTATCAATATCATTCATAAGAACTAAGAAATATTTTTATTTAAATTTTTAAATATTTTTTTATGCTTTAGGGTTTGGCAGGAACCTCAGCTCTACTCAATTATTCCTTCCCACAAAGATCTTAATCACCTTCGACTTCAACATTAGGGATACATTAGAGTTTGACAATGCAAACTAATCAACAAATCAGAGAGGAGTTTTTACCTTATCTCGCAACTCTCCCTTGAATATCTGAAATCGACAACTAGGTGGATTCACTCAAACTCCACGAACCCTCAAATTGATTTGCTCAAGCTCCACCAATCTTCAAACAAAATGGAGGTCGCTGGAGGCCGGAAGATGCGTTGGAAAAGAAATGAAGCTAGAAATGAAATGAGGAATGAGGTACACAAATGTAGCTGAAAAAGAAAAGAAATGCACATTGTTGCTCGAAGAAGTGAGAAATACAACTTCTTGCTCGAAAGAAGTGAGAAATGCAGCTTCTTGCTGAAGAAATGGTGTGTGAATGGTTGCTCAAATAGGAAATGGGTGGTGGGTGCTTGCTAAAAGGTTAAGGCTCCAATGAAAAGGGGAAATTTTAATTTGCACCAATCCTTTTATATTTTCATTTTTCCCTTTTTCTTAAACCTAACGTCGACATAAAGTCCATAAACGATGACACTATTACGTCATAAAGTCACGTGACACTACACCGTCATCATGGAAGATGTTAAATGCAATGTACAACTTAAATAATAATATAAAATAAAAATATTTATCTTTTTACTACCACTTTGAATATTTTATCTTTTTTTTTTCTTGCATATTGTAAGCTTAGTCAATGTATGGCCGACACTATTAACATTATACTTGATGTAGAAGCAATTTTTTTGCAACTAAAATGAAACATTCTTGTAGTGATTTGTTCCATCTGCTATCGGATCATTATCAGACCATTCATTAATATCGAGTCTCATTCGATAACATTAACAAAAAAAGTACATACAACATGAAATCAGATGTGTAAAAAAAACTAAAATAAAATAAATATATGTTTATAAAAATTAAAGCGTTGTTTCACAACTCTGAAAAGATCCCTTAGAATGGTTTTGGAAATACAAAACATGCATTGATATAACTCTTCAACCCCTATTATTGCTACAATAAAAAAATTATCACTCAACATATATTTCCTCATAAGTTTTCTTCTATTTATATAAAATATTTACATTTAATTAAAAATAATAATATATTACAGACACAAATAAAATATTTGAATAAGTAGAATGTTGAGACGGTCAAATATCACTAATTTGTCATCCTTATATTAATATTTTATTGTTCATTATAATTAATGTGATAAACTAGTCTACTAATATTTGTTTTATGATTAACCGATATAATTCAGGAGTGGAATGATTCACCAATTGTAGTGTTGTCACTGATTCAGAAGTTCTTACCAGAGATTTGGATGTACATGTACCAACTTACTTAATGTAGTGTTTTGATAAGTTTGGGTATTTTTGTTTTTTAATATAATATTTTGACATGGAATTTTACTTAATGATTCATAAATTAATAATTTTAAACTTTTGTAAATATTTAGTGAATTGTATGTAAAACATTATTTATACTTAGCAACAATTTAATTTATCATGAGATATATAGATGTTATACTTTTAAAAACTAAAAACAATAATTATGCTACAAAATAGCACATCTTTTATAATCAAATTTATGATCAACAAAATACATGTGATAGAATCACACCCAAAATTAATGACAAAGTTTAGCAAATTATTCTTGCATCTTGACATTGCAACGGACATTTTATTTGAAAAAATAAATTATAAAACGGATGTTTACAAAGTATTCATCACACAATCCAAATAAACCATAGAAATAATTTTGTTGTTGTTGTAATGAATAATAATGGGTTATACCTATATTACGAGTAAAAAAATAATAAATATTAAAATCTAAGAATATTATATATATATATATATATATATATATATATATATATATAATTAAATAACATGAAATAAATAAGATGAATTAGATTACACCAAAAAATAATAACTATTAAATAAATAAATAAAATTAGGATGAAACATGAAATTGTAAATCTCACAAAATAAAAATAATTATAAAGCAAGTGAATGATAATATTATGTTAGTGAGTGAAAATAATCAGAAAATAAATTATATAAGTAGATATAATGTTTTTATTCTTTTTAATTGTAATGACACGTTAGGAATGAAACTAGTAATATTTTCTTAATTTTCTATAATTTTTTTTTACCCTTTTGCATTCTACTTATTTGTCTTTTTTGTTTTTGTCCGCACTCCATTCACTCCTTTCCTATTTAATGCGAGAAGTGACTTTGCATTTAAAAGAGAATGATCCATGAATTATTTTTTAAGTGTTTTTCTATTTTTTATTATTGAATAAAACATATTCTGATAATACTAAAATTACGTGACTTTTTCCGTTCAAAAGATACTGGATCCGTCCCATAAACAAGCACGTGAAAGTTTTTCACATCTTATTTATTTTTTAAAGCTTTTCATGACAAGAGATAAAGGTTATCTTCTACACGAAAAAATAAACTTGCAGGATGGATTTTTTAAAATAAAATTGTTAATTTTTTAAGACTTTTTTTTATTTATTTCATATATATATATATATATATATATATATATATATATATTTTTTATATATATATTTATATATTTTTATATAATTTTTAAATATAAAATATAGAGTTATTTATATTTTCCATTTTATTGTATTTTTATTTATGTGTTAAAACTTAGTTCTTTATCCACTGCCTTTAAATTGGTCCATTTGCACTTGATGACTAACAACGTTAAGCTTAACAAATTCTCTTCAAAATGTTACAAACATAATATTCTTGGTAAAGCTTAACAAATTCTCTTCAAAATGTTACAAACATAATATTCTTGGTAAAGCTTAACAAATTCTCTTGGAAAATTTACAAACATAATATTTTTGGTATATATGACAAAATGGATCAGAATTACCGAGTCAATCTCGCCTAGTACGAGTTAAGACAGATTGAATTGAAATTTTTTAATAAATTTCACTACGAGTTAATTTTTTATTTGACATATCAAGAACTTGACTTATCCTAATTAAACTCGTGGTGAGCGGGATTATCTTTTTTTAGGCCTAAAAGAAATTATCTTTTTTTTTAAATAAATAAGTCAGTGAACCAACCCATTTAACCGATCAATTCGTGGTGAGTTAAGTCGAGTTCAAATTTATTTAACTCACTATTAAGTGAGTTAGATTAGATTTACTCACTAAATGATCAACCTATAATGAATCTACATTGAGATCGAGCCAAACCAGGTAACCGACAATTGTAATTCTTGGTTAACGATAACCATAGAAAAGTGGGCTAATTAATCAAGTTATTTTATATATTATAACTCATATACAGGATAGAATAAATAAAAGTGTTCTTAACTTTTGGTTGTCAATTAATTTAAATTAAGAAAAACCATATATTTTAATAAGTTAAAAGAATATATTTACCTTTTAAAAATAACTTGCAATTTATATTTTAAATTGGGAATCTACTATATATCTAAGAAAAGGTTAGTATAATGAAATTACTAAATTGACCATTCCAATTCGTTGACACGTATTCCAAATGGAGGGTTTTTTTGTCTTTTCGATGTTTAAGCTTTCCCGCTTCTTCCCTCCTAAATGGCTGACAATTTTTTGAATGATTCCACATTTAATATTTTATTAAAATATTGATATTGATTGAATGTTGATTGACGTGTTGGCTGCAGTTACTATTCTTCTTCTTCTCCAAGAAAAAAAACTATTTTCAATCTACTTCTACAAAAGTTGACAGATCTAGAAAAAAACCCTCCGACCTTAAGGTTGTCTCCTTCTTTTTCTTTTTTGTCTCCTGTTTGTGTCGCCATATCCAGATGAAGGTAAGTTATAATAACTCAACTTTGTTTTCGAGTTCTCCTTCTCGGTCTTCATAAAAGGTATTTTTACTTCTTCTCAAAACTTATCCTTCTTCATATTAACAATGGATCAAACGTTAGACATTGTTAATTTCTATTTACTTTTGTTTTAACCGAACTTTGTTTCTATTTCGTCTCTGCAGGTCTCCTTCATCAAATGGTATTCTTTTGCTTTTTATTTGGTGAAATATATCTAAACATCCTTGCCGCCGTTCTTAGATTTTGAGTCGACTTTTTTTGGGTCTGCGGAAAGCATTAAAGGATATATTTGTTGGATTTCTTTTATTCATTTCCAATCGGGTTAGTTGGGTATATTTTTATGTTTTTGTTCGATACTTAGGGGTTTGCTAAATGTTTTTGTAAAAAGCTTTGGTTTGTTGCTGAAATTGTTTCTTGCTTTTGTAGACTAGAGGATTTCAGACCCAAATAGCTAAATGGATCGAAGTTTGTTGTTGCATCATAACAAAATCAAGTTATTGTAATTTCATCTTTTATGTCCTCCTTCACATGTTATTGCTTGCAATTAGGCTCATTGTTTGTTTGAAATTTTCAGAATGGATGAGTACAATGGCAGAAGGCAATTTTATAGAACCACAACAAAACCTTTCGACCTCAAGGTTAATTCTCCTTCTTGGCTTTTTTTTTCTTACTTTTTGAAAGGCATTTTCAGATTTGCTCTTACTTTTTCTTCACGAAAGCTTTAATTTTTTTTGAGGATTTTTGTGTTAAAGATGGTGTACCGTGGATTAGTACATTTTAGTAGTTGTTGAAAGTCAATAGCTTGAGTTTTCTTTCTTCTTCTTCATGGTCTTCTTCTACTTTTTTTTCCCATTTCGTAAACCTATCGTTGTGGGTTGAAGAAAAGGTTAAACCTTTTGATTTTAGAAGACATATTTACTATTTTTTGTTTTTAATCTTGGTGTTGTGTGTTTAGTTGCTTCTTTGATGTCTATGGTTGTGGATTGAAGAATCAAACATGCTTAACAAAATTAGATTTGTAATGTCTATGCAGGTGTTGGTTGATTTCAAGGAAAATCCCAAGGCTGCACAAGAACATACGAAGAATCCTATGATGATGAACAAGATCCAAAAGGTGGTCAATGTTGGAATTTTCCAGATGAGGTAAATTTGTAGAAGAAAGACAATATTTGTTTGAAATTAAAAAATTAGGAAATTTTGACTTTTTTTTTGCCATGTTTTGTTTTAGTGTACTTCTTACTCCTTTTTTATATTTTATTTTGACATGATTTTATTTAATTCAATCGGGGTGTGTTGTTTAAACTTTATCTTTTGGTTTTAACGGGTTCGTCGTAATTTTGGTTATTGCAGTTGCTTGGGTGTACTACAAGTATTGGGGCATATGTGAAGCTTGGAGAAGAATCTGAATACATTAAGATGACCTTCCGAGGGGACTACAGAAAGGAACACATTAGTATTATGTGGAAAATTAGTATGGGTACCCTATATCTGAATTTTATGTGTTGAGAATTTCTATCCATCTTCAAGGGAAAAAAAATAAACTACTCAACAACCATAAATATGTTTTAGTAGATTTGCATCTTTTCCTTATTTATATTTTGTAATTAGGATCATTAGTATTTATTCTAGCCATCTTTGCCTATTAAAACACATATTTCTGACCAATCAGGCATAACAAATATTACTTTCTTCTAAATTACATAATATGAGAGCTTTGGTTTTGATGTTGAATCAAAAACTAATTGATTCAAGCTATTAGCATGGATGGTGTTGATCTTGCATGCTCCGTTTTTAACTCAATTGCAGGAGGAGTGTGTTTCTTTAGTTAACAGAAAAAGGCAACAAGTCACTTGAGTTGAAGATTCAAAATCAGGTGCTCTAAAAAATGTCTTTGACGAGCATGAATTGTTGTGCTGGTATGTCTTGCATTTTCAACATTATTTTTTTATGACAGTTATTTCCAATTTATCTTCTTCATATTTCTATCTTATAATTTTAAATTCTATTGACTATTCTTTTTGCTTCTCAAAGTTAAATCTAT
>Ga0214545_1002781_pt1 | contig 33627 bp, 22 predicted proteins | sample CNSS4metaG_FD_160064 | JGI IMG/M metagenome (GOLD analysis project Ga0214545, IMG submission 160064) | Root nodule microbial communities from cowpea collected in UCLA plant growth center, Los Angeles, California, USA - CNSS4 | ecosystem: Host-associated > Plants > Roots > Nodule | place: USA...
TAAATCTCAACCACCACCGATCTGGTGGGACATTTGCACGTAATATGAAGAAGCCATAGAGCAATCCCACTAAAACAATGGCTAGAACTGCAAAATAGAGGAATACAATGAGTTTCCCATATCATACAATAATGTCTTTACCTTAAGATAGTTACCACCGTTCATATATATCATTAAGTTTACCAACTTAGTGACAAACTAAACATCCTAGCATGAAATAGTAACAAGTGAAAGAAAAATCTGTTAACATTGCCCATGAAATTTCTTGCGGGTAAGCAATGGGTATATACCATCCGTTGTATAAAATCTATACGGATGTTCTTCATAACCAAACATTTCCCACAGTTCATCTCCATAATACACAAGCACTCCCAAGAAAGCAACAACCTGTTAAAGTTAGAGAAAACAACCTGTTAAAGTTCGACAAGGTAAACCAATAGATAATCTTTCAAGTGTATATTTTAATAAATAAATAAATTTAAAATACATATTAACAGTATCTCATCAAAAAATCTCTTTGGATGGGCATGAATACCCATAAAGTATTTAAGTTTTCATCTTTCAATAGCAAGGAATTGCCTTTTTGCCAAAAGTAAAAAGAGTAATAATCCAAGTACGATTATTCTCTACAGCTTGAATTTCATGTTTCATAGTCTGTTGTTAAAGGATCCTTCGTCGCCTCTTTAAATGACATGGTTCAATAGTACTATTGATAGCTACTAAAAAAATTTTATGCTATAAATACAAAAATATTATTAGTAACAAAATTCTAAATAGGATCGGAAACCTGAGGAAAAATTGGAAATTATATAGATAGAGGAGGGTGTAATAGAGAGACAATAATGATAGAGACAAATGGTGAGAAGAACTTCCCCTCTCACCCAGCTCTGGGTCCCGTAGGAATATAATATCCAAAGATGGGACACCATAATAATATATATATATATATAAATAAATGAAATAATCAGCTTTCGAATATATAATATATCAATAAAAATAATTATGATGAATTCACATTATCTTGCTCTTGCTATGTCTCTTTGCAATATGTCATGCTCAAGTATGGCCGTTCATATTAGATTTACCTGTGATAGTAATTGTTTAATCTGACAAAACTTAGTCAGATTTATAAAAAATTTTCGGTAACATTCTATCAAAAGAATGCCTCAAACGGCTTAAGCTTAAAGAAAACGTGTTCTTATTACCTAATTTCTGGTATAATTGAGCACAATTGAATTCACATATGGTATTCATACATATCTCTTTCCTTTTCCCTCCACTCACGAAGCATGAAGTAATGAGTTCTTAAAAAATAATACTGACTTCAATTATATTTCTCACTTGTTACTATTTCGTTTGGGTGATTGAAATCAACCAAGCTTCATATTTTTCATGTGAAGAAGGGACCTAATATCAGTGCTAAAGTTACTGTTGTGATGTATAAGGATTAGAAAATGAGGGTATTAGTCTCACCACTGTTTTTATTCCAAGTACCAATGACACCACAGCTGCTATAACCAAGATTATAAGAGTAAGATCTTGCAAAAATTCCCATAGAAACCTCTGTAAAACGAACAGGGAGAATCAATAGCAGCACAACAACTAATCGATCAACTGTAACGGGAAATAAAGATTGATGATAAAGAATGCACCCAGAAACTTTTTACCTTTCTCCGAGGATATGTATTGGTTCCAGATGCATTCTTCCTCTTTAATATATCAACGTCATCCCCACTAATCCCTTTATCGGGAATTGATTTGAGTAAATTTGATAAGCCATTAACCTGAATATGACAGAAGAAAAGTATATTAGCAAAGCAGATGGCTTCATCGAAGTGTAAGGAGACTGACTCGGCAAGTTGAAGTAGACTCACCAAGTCGTCATCGTTCGTTGTTGACGGAGACCGCGACAGGTTCATCACACCAAGGGTGGCCGCTGCCAATGGTGACGGCGAGATGGCCATTGGAGGAGGAGGTGGAGCTCATCGTGTTGCTCGTTCTACTCATCTCTCTATATTACATTTGCCTTCACAATCCCGGTTCAATTGAATCCAATCCCCTGTTTCCCCATCCCGATTGTTGGCCAATGCTATCATCTCCATCGTCGTCGATTCACATCCGTACATTACTTCTCCATTTTCTTCTAAATATAGAATCATCAATACAATTTAATCTATAAATTGCAATCTCCATTCACGCATCATATTAGTCTCAAACACCATTAATGATATAAAATTATGGAACGGAAGAGAGGATTAAACATCTTACCAGTTCCCATCATATTACTTCCTGAACAGTAATCATGAGAGCAAGTATCCATTTGTGGAAGAAAAAAGAACGAATGAGTGTAGGTATAATGGACAAAAATTGAGTCCCACGTCAAATACGCCCATTCAATTCTACCTATACACCAAAATTAAAAAAATTAAATTAAATAATAATATATATTATTTATTAACAGATTCCTAATTATTTTATTCTTTTAAAAACTATGTTTGATATCTGTCTGGTGTTCTTTATTCTATTTAAAAATTGAAAACCATGAATATGTGAAAGTAAAGTTGCTACACATATGTTTAACATTTTGCTCAACCTATTAATTCTAAATATTATAATTCAGTAGAGTTGTAGAATGGTGGATAATTTTATATATGTTTAATTAAGTTTTAATTTATTTAATTTTTTGATAAATTTTAACATTTTTAGTTGAATTTTTATTATTTATTATTTATATAATTATTGATTTAGTTTTCTAATATTTTAATTTGATCTTATAATTACGAATTTGAAGCAAGTTGAGACAAAAATTCATCACGTGTAAATATACATATTTGCCCCTCAAGGGAGAAACCCTTCATAATCATCCTTTACCAAACCATCATCCCTTTCTTCTTTTTGTTCTTACCTCTTTCACCAAGGACACCACACCTCCTTCATAATTGTACCTGCACAGAAAAATTACAATATTTTTTCTTCAATTTAATATATTTTTAATATGTAATTAAAATCTAAAAAATTCAAACCTATTTTAAAATTTTGTTTTTTATCATTTTAAACAACAAATAATTCATTTATCTCAAAAACTAAATTATAATTATAAATAATTTTAATCTAATAAATATTTTTTTGTGTTTAGGTTAATTTACCAACCTCACTCGTCACCAATTTAATTTGGATATACCAAATTTTTAATAGATAGGATTCATTTTTTTATCTGTACTCAATTTCCTTTTTTATTTTAACAACTCAAACTTATACCAAAGTTGAGTTTACTCAGGAATTTTAATTCATTTGTTCAATTTGTTCATTTGTTGACAATTTTATCTAAATAAGCTCACTTTTTGAAAATTTTATCCAAATAACATCCCGTTTACCTTTCTTTTTAAAACCACTCATAAACACAAATTATTGGTTTTGTGTAAGACGATTTCTATTCATATAAAAAAAATATATATTCAAGAGCTCCAACCTTGATTTTTGTGAAGTTTATGCACAATTTCAATCACACTCTTAGTCTTACACCACCATTTTTTTTTTTTCATTTACCTTCATCCAACACGTTTTCATTTTCTTTTCCTTCAATCTCATCCCTCACTCACTTATTTGCAGTTTCCCAACACTATTTATATTTTTGTTTTATTTTTCTCTTCGTTTTAATTTACCTTATCTAACAATAAAAACCACTTATATAATTTTTTAGTATTAAATAAACTAAAAAGAATTTAATAGGAATTCAATTAAAAATGTCTAAATTTATCACACACTTAAATTCAATTAATAATATATATATATATATATATATAATATGAAAGAGAAAATAGATTTTATAATACATATACTTTTTATTTCAAAAGGTATTTTGTGGATATTACATATAAGTTAGACTTGTGGTGAAATCAAAAGTGAAATCTATATTTTTATTTACAATTTCAGTTAATATCTGGACTTCTCTCTTTAGTTCTTGTATCAATTTGGAATTGAAAAAGGGAATAATAAATCTATTTATCGGTCTCTTTGCTAATAAATTGGTACTATCATATAAAAAAAATAGATGTATAAAATTAAATAATCCATACATGAAAATATAATAATCCATACATGCAAGTAATTGGATTAAATAAAAAATAACCAGAAATCCTTCTTTATTTTTAATCTTAAGAATTTGAACTGAAACAATTTATATGTGTTTAAAAAGGTATATTATTAATAATTCTCCTTTCACTAATTTTATTCTAAACATTTTACTATGGAAAATTTTCTAGTTATTGTTTAAAATATTAGTTAAGAACTAATTTTAATATAATATAATAATAATTTTATCTAAGAGAAAAGAAAAAAAACAATATATTTTATTTTAGTATAATAAATATTTGTCATGGTATGTTTAGATTTATATTTCCTTAACAAATTAACAATTTTGAACTATACCAAATAAATAACAAATGTTTCCTATGGCGACTCTCACGACCTAACAAACAAACACAAATGATGTTTTTTGTTTGAGAAACAAATGATATTTCTTTGAAGATACGCAAAGTTGCTTGCTTCGTACATCAACGGTGTGTAACTGCAACCACCATATACTGCGAAACTATGATCCTCCTGTATTCAAAAAAAAATTATCAATCTCTAATTAATTACTATATATATATATATATATATTATTTTTTTCATTTTCGTACAAGAATCTTGACTAACGTCAAAACAAAAAACTTATTACTCATTTATTAAACATAACTATTTATTAAACATAACTATGTAAACTTTACATTTTGATATTTACATTTAAAATAATTTATACAAATTTAAAAAAAAAAGTTATTATAATATTTCTTAGTGTTATTTATATATATATATATATATATATATATATATAACTTTTGATTTATTTTAGTTTCTGCTCACTGAAATCATCTATACTAAAAATAGTATGTATAAAAAACTAAAAGATATAACTTTGAAGCATGAAAATTAAAATGATAAATTTTTTAATTATAAGAATTTCAAAATATGACAGATGTCACAATACCAAGCATTGAAAAAGAAAAGGAAAATACGAAAGAAATACTAACTTTTTTTCGCTGTGAAGTAAGTCCGGTTTTGATTTTTAAAATAAATGACATTATCACCTTCTAAGAAAACGTAGTTTTTTTTTCGGTAGTCTGTTGTGAAATAAAATACATCATATTGTAGCATATAAAAATGAATACATTTTCGAAGAGAATATATATTTTTTTAATAAAATTGTAATACGTGTGAAAAAGTTTAATTAGATGTAGACAAAGAGACTAAACGCGGTAGTAGGTGGTGGAGGTGGAGCCATGGAAGTTCCAGCTAAAACCGAGTTACAGTTACAGAATTTGAAACGATGAAACTGATTCCGTGGGCTGGAATTGATATGCAAATAAATATATTTATAACGTTGTTTTTGTTTTTATAATAAATTATTTTAGTTGTATAATAAATCATAGTTGCTTAATTATTATTAAAATCCATTAATTTCAATTGGCACAATGGTGTAGAGTGGAGAGCAAAAGATTGGAATTTGAAATCCTCACGTAAAGGATGGATATGGTGTGTATGGTTTGAGAGAGATGGATGCGGTTGGAGAGTATTTTTCGTATGGTTTAAGCCAAAATTACATTAAGATAAATTAATTAATACAGTAGGGTTACGTTTCATTTGAGTTGCCTCTATTCTACCATCCAGATTTAATTATCATTTCATTAAATTTTGTGTATATAATTTTTCAAAATAAGGAGTGGTACCCATTTATAAATAAAAAAAAAAAAAAACTGCTCTGAAGATTTCACAGTAAAATGTGGAGAATAGGACAAAATTGATTAAAAATGAAATATTTATGAAAGAAACAAAATAATAATAGCGAGGGGGGTTAATGAATGGTATCGAGATAAAATAAAATAAAAAACAGTGTTTGGTTTGCGGCATTTCATGGTTATGTTATGTAATGTTGGTTTGAGAGAGTGGAGGAGACAACCCACCCAGTGGTTGTTGAAGAGAGAGAGAGAGAGGGTTTTTCTCTTGCATTCGCAGTATTCTATTAATAATATAATTTGTATTTAGTTTTAAAAGAAGGGTGGCAGTGAGCGAGTGGAGCAGCAGAACAGAAGAAGATAGAAGAGAAGATGGGATCTGTATCCTGAGAGAGAGTGTGTTAGTGTTTGTGTGAACATGAATCGTGGTCTCATCGCTGTTTCTCCGGTGGATTCTTGAGTTGAGTTGGAGGTATATCTTCATCTTCCTTTGTTCTTGAACAGATATTTGACGGATCCATCCATATCCTTCGCTGCATTGCATTGCATTGCATGGATGAGAACGTGGCTGCAGTTTTCTGCTTTCGATTCCATTTATTTGTGTTCATCTTATCACTATCACAATCACTGGAACGCAGCACAACGCAACAACTGTCTCAATTCATCCAAATATCATCATGATTGGATCTCAATCCTTCTCCTCAATGAAATGACTGTTGAGATCTTCAATTTTTCCATTCATCACTTCTTCACCTAACTCACTCACTAGCTCACACTCACACCTACACCTTCACACTTTGTTTCATAGATAAGATTGAGATACCTCTTACTCCTCCCTCCCTGCAATGCACTCTATTTATCGCAGACATCATTTTTATTGGGCTGGATTATAGTGTCTGTTCTTAATAATTTCCTACAAAATGGGCAATTTGTATTTTTCTCTTAATTTCTTTTAGGCCTAGGGCGTGTGTAAGTTTACTTCTCAAGCATACTTTCTATGTTTTCTTCTCTAGAGAGATCAATGCGTACATATCTTCCCATTAAAACCTGGAATTGTGGCGAAATTTTGTTTTAATTCTCTTGTCAATTTCACTTTGTTGCAGTATTACTTTGATTCCTGCTTGAGTATAGTGCTATTGTTTCATATCGGTTGCCTCCTGCAGCTGCTTTAAAGAAGTGTGATGGGTTCGAGATTCCCATCTCATCAGCTCAGCAATGGCCTGTATGTATCAGGTCGGCCTGAACAGCCAAAAGAAAGAACTCCGATCACGACCTCAGTTGCCATGCCTTACACTGGTGGAGACATCAAGAAATCAGGCGAATTAGGCAAAATGTTTGATATCCCAATGGATGGTTCTAAATCTAGAAAATCCGGTCAGTTAAATAATGCTCCTTCACGGACTGGATCATTTGTGGGTGCTGCTTCACATTCTGGACCTATAATGCCAAATACTGCAGCTCGTTCTATTTATACCACATCAGGTAACCTATCTTCAGGAGGCGTGTCGGCTTCTGTCTCCATGAAAAAGACCACCTCTGGTCCACTGAACAAACATGGGGAGCCTGTGAAGAAGTCATCTGGACCTCAATCTGGCGGAGTTACGCGCCAAAACTCTGGTCCGATTCCACCTGTTCTTCCTACAACTGGTCTAATTACATCTGGTCCTCTAAATTCATCTGGGGCTCCTAGGAAGGTATCTGGTCCGTTAGAGTTTACAGGATCAATGAAATCACATAGCTCTGTAACTCACAATCCAGCCACGACCACTCTTAGCCTAGATGATGAATATTCCTTCAGCAGGAACTTCCCAAAGCCAATATTGTGGTCTGTAATTCTTATTTTCATTATGGGATTCATTGCTGGTGCTTTTATTCTTGGAGCTGTCCACAATCCCATTCTCCTAGTTGTTGTAATTGTTCTTTTTTGTGCTGTTGTTGCATTATTCACCTGGAATACTTGCTGTGGGAGGACAGCGATTGTTAGTTTCATTTCTCATTATCCTGACACTGAGCTTAGAACTGCCAAGAATGGGCAGTTTGTGAAGGTTTCTGGGGTATGTATATTAATATTGACACATACGTTATTGATTAATTAAGCACAGCCATGGAAAAATCATGATTGCATGCACAAACCAACAACTCTTGTCTTACGTGGTTAAGGGACTGATTATTATTCATTGGATATCAGTTTGAATTGAATCATTGCTGGGTGTCTCTCATCTGTAATTGTACTGATCTGGCTGTTGTTTATGTTGTTGTTATTGTTTCTTGCGTGCATATATATGAGACGAATGCCAATGGTCTGTTGTTCATTTTGAAGGTGGTTACCTGTGGTAATGTTCCACTAGAGTCATCCTTTCAAAAAGTTCCTAGATGTGTCTATACTTCTACTAGCTTGTTTGAATACCGAAGGTGGGATTCAAAAGCAGCCAATCCAAAGCATCGCTGTTTTACATGGGGACTCAGAGCAGCTGAGGTAACTTCAATATGTTGAATCTTCTCTTTTCAGTTTTCTATTTTATTGAGAATTACCTTTGAAGACTCTTGAGATACCTTGACCAGAATGCAGATACTAGGTTTTGTTTGTTCTAAACTTCTTTTGCTTGTGAGAGCAAAATTTCACTTTTTAACTTCCTATGGTCTAATATATTCTGTTGACAGAGTTTGTAATCTCTCCTTTTATTTGTAACCTGCAATATAGCTCTATATTTACTTCAATCACATTATAATAAACTACTCCTAGAAATGGCTTATATAGAGTGGTTTGTTAAGTTTTTGGGAGCTTGTTGTTCCATGAGTCTTCAAGCTATTGAAAGGGGATAAAGTTATTATTATTATTAACTTTCCATGTAAGCAATTCAATGAATGCCTTTATCCCCTTGCTCTTGACCGCTTAATATGTTGGGGACTTTGGGTTCATGCTTTGAAGGCTTTATCTGCTATTGATTGTGTAAATATTCTCTTACCGTCACTACGAATAACTTCATGCCTGATGTAATAGGAATACTCTGTGTGTGTGTGTGTGTTGGGAAGTTTTAGATATTAATATGGTCAGTTAAAGTTTGTGACCATTTTAACTGTTTTCTTGTGTGTACCAGACCTGCATTTGGAATTCTTTTTGCTTTCTAATTATTATATCTCAAGTATTTTAATATTTACCTTGAGATTTATATGATGCAGAGGCATGTGGTGGACTTCTACATTTCTGATTTCCAATCTGGACTGAGAGCATTGGTTAAAACAGGCTATGGTGCAAGAGTGACTCCTTATGTTGACGATTCTATTGTAATTGATGTCAGCCCTGACAATAAAGACATGTCCCCAGAGTTCCTTCGGTGGTTGAGAGACAGAAGTATTTCAAGTGATGATCGGATGATGCAATTAAAAGAAGGGTAAAGTTCTTCCTTTGAGTAAGAGTTTAAATCTCCAGGTTATGTATTTGTGTAAAGGGAAGCTGTTAAGGTTAAATCCTTTCCAATAGTTGTTGAGCAGAGGCAAAAACAGCTATTTTTCATAGCGTGTTGCTTTGTGTGACGTATCTGCGTATTGGTACATAATTCATAATTTGGTACTAATGGTGACCCTGGGTAGGTAGGTAAGATATTCTTATGAGACTTCCATTGTTCCTTTTGTAGGTACATCAAAGAAGGTAGCACAGTTAGCGTAATGGGAGTTGTTCAAAGAAATGAGAATGTACTTATGATTGTCCCTCCTCCTGAACCTTTGACGACCGGGTGCCAATGGGCTAAATGTATATTTCCAGTTAGCCTTGAGGGTATTATTTTGAGATGTGAAGACACATCAAAGATTGATGTCATTCCGGTGTAGTTGCGCTCTCCATCGTATTCTTCTTTCAACAAGTATTTTCTTACCACAGCTTAAAACTATGTATTCTTGTAAGTGTTATTGGTAAGCGTGATGGGTCTGCAACGCACATCAATCATTCTCTTTTTCCTACTCTCAACTCCTACTTTGTTGTATAGCTAATCAAAATTCGTATTCGTTTATTATTCCTAAGGAGTTTATTCTTTTTAATGGGTGTGGTTTTACCAGGTGAGTTTGTCGGTAGGGTCAGTTTCTTTTAGATTTCGAAGATATCATGCATGGTATATATTTTAGCTGTTTACTGGTTTTGGAAGAGGATTATTAAAGGTTGTATCTTCCTGCACCTGTCAAATTTCGCCGTAGGGTGCAAGAAAAAAAATTGATGGGTGCAGGAAGAAAGTCTGATTAAATTACTTCTGCATCTTCTGTCCACCGTTCTCAGATCCATGCCTGACAAGGAGCCGAATGACATTACAAAGAGCAAATGATATACATGGTTTAATATTTCTCAATTGATTTTTTTTTCAGTGAATTCGAGTAGTCATTGAAGTTTGCACCATGTTAGTATCTTTAACATTATGAAAATTTTATCTTATTGAAAAGTAAAATATAAGTCCCATTTATCTAGTTAAATTATATCAAGCGAAACTAGTTTTGATATCTCATTTTTCATTCGCTAAGTAAAAGTTTTTCTCTACACTTATATATGATGAATATAAATTTTTTGTCTGATATTGGTTCGTACACATTTATTTACTGTTTTAAATATTAATTAAATAATTATTTATAAAAAGTAAGATATTATAAAGTATTCAATATCAAAATGATATATTCTAGTCAATATATTCTAATGTATTGTTTAAATATTAAATAAGAGTAATTAGATAAATGTTAATAATTATAATAATTGTATAAGTAGTAATTGGATAAATAAATAATTATATAAAAAAGTAAAATATATCAAATGTGTATTAAAAATAATTTATAGAATCAAGAAACTGGATTAAAGAAAAGTTTATTATTTTTTTTTCATATTATGATAAATTAAAGATGTTATATGATAAATTGTAGATGTTTTAGTAATTTAAAATGAAAACGAGGATAGATACTAATACGAGTAATCAATTTCCCCTCACAAATCATGATCAACTAATTCCCTTTTGCGTTTCTTAAAGGTGAAGCATCTCATATTGCATTGGTGTTCTTTATGAAGATTTTATGAACAAAATATGTTATTCTAGAACCTTGTTATTAAAGTGACTATTAAAGAAGCTTTTGATACCTTGAGGTGGGACTTCCTCCTTCAAGTTGCAAAAGTATGAATTTTTTCTTCAACTTTGTTTATGGGTTAAGTTGGTTCTTCAATAAGTCAATGTTAATAAAGCTGAAACTGTTGTACTATGTGCATAAAGTTCAATGTACAATAATCACTCATTCTCAAAATTTTGAGTAGATATATCCTAGGGAAGTTTCATCATGTGTTTTTATTTATTGACATCTTCCATGTCTTTGGTTTAAAGGCAATATTAATAGTGCATCTAAAGGTTCTTCTGTAGACCTGGTTGTGGGAGGAGTTTTAGAGAGAGATCATCAATGTTAAGGTGGTGGATGTCGCTCTTTTTATTGAAGCTATTACTACTTCTAAAAGTTGACCTAATTTATGAATTAGGTGTCATCCTCAATTTTTTTGTTTAAATCTAATTAAACAGTTCTATTATTCCTTATGAGTGTTGTAATAGATGGTTGAATTTCTTTGTAAACAATACTATAGTATGCGTATTCCTTTTTTCTCATTTTTGTATAGAGGAAAAATCAATGCTTTATTAAACTTGTTGACTAGATCTAAGGATTACACTTGGTAACTTCGAAGAATAATGTTCCTAGTTTTATTTGTCCTGAGTTCTTCAATGATAGATTTGTTTTATCATTTTATAAATTGGTGTCCCACTTTAGTTATACATTTTCTTATGTAATTAATCTTTAAATTAGAAAGAATTTATAAATTCTTAAAGTGGATAAAATACTTCGAAAGTATTTCAATTTTTTCGTCACAGTAGATAAAAAAAAATGGACCAGATAGAAGTTAAATTTGATTCTGAAAATACTACATTACTAGTTCAAAAGTGAGTCAAATTTTGCTAATAAAATATCATTTTCGTTTCTTTTGTAACCTCATCAACCCCTAAATTCTTCATAAATATTTTCAGAAAAAATAGAATAAAATAAAATTCTTTATAAATTAAAATCATTATTTATACAAATGAAAAATCAATACAAGTTGTATGAAAATAGTTTTACAAAATTAATTTATACTTAAGTTAATTTTATCTTATAAAAAAGCACTTCATTTCTTTAATTTTCTAGCCTAAAAATGTTTCTAGCGAGAGTCTAAATGTAAGCTTATAAGAGGATATTTGATGGGAATTACTAGCAGCTTCATATTATGAAAAGAAAATGTATTCATTCCACCCGTAACAATTTATTATATGATTCAAGGATAAAGTAATTTTATCTTCTTTTTTTCAGTCTTCTTTCTTCCCAAAAACTGGATTACGCATTTTTCCTTTAGATTTTGGAGTAAGTAAATGAATCGACCATATAGTTTGTCACAATTAACAGTTTTCTATGACATAATACAATACGATAACCAAACATACCCGGAACAATATTAGGTTTAAGAACCTGGAAAGGAAATATCTAAATTGGATTATAATATTTTGTATAAAAATGAGAAAAAACATTGCAAAATAAGGGTGAACTGCGGGTTACATCAGGGACTTATAAGTTACAAGTACAAACACAGCCATGCAACAGCTACAGGTTTACAGGATCTGCAGGTTTTTTCTTTTCCATTCCACCAAACAACACTGATTCACAAATTTTCTAGCTGAAGTATAGCATATTTCTTTCATAAGTTTGCTGTAAAAGCATATATTAAAAATAAAGAATCAAAATAGAGTACACGGTATTGGAGACAAACGACACCCACGTGGCTGCGCACTGTCCAAACAGCCATATTAGTGGGTGCTCACTCTAAACGGACCAATGTGATCTACAGATGTGAAAGGAACCATGGAGACAAGCCTGTATAACAACAAATTCAACAACGTTACTCTGCAGAATGATGCAATGAAAGTAATTCTAGAGAATAATGTAAGCAAAGAACAAAGAATATTGGTTCGAACAATGGGGATGTACACATAATAATGCACAAGAATTTTTGTGAAGGATGATTTAGACGGCTAACATCGGCCTTTTAGGTTAGATTAGAAATTGAAAATAGTAACAGAAAGCTTGCAACATTTACTTTCTAAGTACGTACAAGTATGATATGGGTAAAGATGAAACCAGACAATTTCAAACCTAACATTTACAAAATGAAGAATTAAAATTTTAAAGAGAAAGAATGAGATATGCATATACCAACTAGTAAAGGCCCAACATCCTTAGCTCTGTCACGTGACTAGGATCAAGTTCAGGCACATTCTTTACATGCTCTCGATCTTCTACCACATATTCCTGAAATTGAAGAGATAAAAAACAAAGTGAAGAGTTGAATGTCCACAAAATTTCGTAAAAGATAAAGGATATTCCTTATATTGTAAAAGTCAATTGTAATCAGGAACAAAAATTTAAATGATGCATTTCCCTGAAAATAAATATCTTTGGACCAAAAGACTTGTTTAGATGCAGTCGTATTACTAGTTTTACATGACAAACTTCGGTTTTCTGGAAGTATACCTTAGTCAATTCTTGTTTGGCAAGAACATGATAGTGGCGTTCATTGATTCTTTGGCCACATATTATCGCTATGAAGAAGCCATAGAGCAATCCCACCAAAACAATGGCTAGAACTGCAAAATAGAGAAATACAATGAGTTTCCCATATCATACTATAATGTGTTTAGGTTAAGATAGTTACCAACACCGTTCATATATACCATTAAGTTTACCAACTTAGTGACAAACTAAACATCCTAGCATGAAATAGTCACAAGTGAAAGAAAAAAGCTATTTATATTGCCCATGAAATTTCTTGAGGGTAAGCAATGGGTATATACCAGCCATTGTATAAAATCCATATGGATGTTCTTCATAACCAAACATTTCCCTCAGTTCATCTCCATAAAATTTGTACACAAGCACTCCCAAGAAAGCAACAACCTGTTAAAGTTAGAGAAGGTAAAGCAACAGATAATCTTTCAAGTTTATATTTTAATAAATTTAAAATACACATTAGCAGTATCTCATCATATAGTCTCTTTGGATGATGGGCATGAATATTCAAAGTCTATCAAATCAACTGCCATAAAACTCTTAAGACAAATTCCTGCACCATTACTTCCTTTTACAATTCCACAGACTGCAGATTTGAGTTGGGTTAGGTTGAGTATTTAATATTAGAATCTACAAAGGCATGCCTTCTACAGTGACACTTCACGCAGAGTAACCAACCAGGATTCAGTTTCCAGAAATAGGAATCACTCATGTAATATAAAAACTGTTATGCCTTCGGAAATCAACGTCGGGCTCCTTAGGTTACAAATTTTAATAATGTGCCATGCACAGACACAGTATGGATTCCTGTATTTAAATGGGGCAACCATGACGAAATGGCGTGGCAGCTTTTCACCAACCACCATATACAATTTATGAAGGGAGGACTGCTATGATGGCACCATTGGCCGCAATGGTGTGTTTATAAATTATTTAGTGGAATTTGAACAACCCACCATTGATAACACTGTATGATAATGACTAAGGATGTTAATTTGCCGTTACTTAAAAATAGGGAGCAAGGACAGAGGTTCTTCTGTTGAGCGTCCCTGCCCACCTGATGGCTATACATCACACTAATAACATAATTAAAACTTAGTCTCTCATGTACCACTTTTTTTAGATTTTGGACCTCTAAATTTCAATTGCACGGAATCCTTCAAGTTTTCCCCATAGACAATCAAGTCTCTTCATCTTGATTTCATTCAATATTTAACGAAATTAACTAAAGCTGTAAATTGGACATGACATTACAGTAAATAAATACAATATGCCAGCTAAAAAACAGAATATTTGAACTACATGACCAAAAGGGCACATTGAGTGTATTGATTTAATTGTCAGGTTGACAATGCTTGTAGGTAAATTATTTTATTAATTTTACAATAAGAATGAACAATAAATGAAAAGTCTTTCCATTGTGGGAAATTTAATGACTTCAAAAGAAGGCTTTGAATAACATGCTATAATGCCACTCTAGCAGAGGAGCAGTATGAAGCAGCCTCAACTCACATAGTGGAGTGGTTATGGCGCACCAAATTGCTACTTCAAAAAGCGGTGCTATAATGACATTAAGTGTAAATTCCAAATTAGCCCTCAGACTGGACACAACGGCTTTTTTGAGGATTTATTATTGGGATTTCAGTTTACATAAATGAAATCTACTACAACTGTAATAATCGAAAAGATGATAAATAAGGTGTGGATTTTGAGGATGATGATGACTGGTTCCTATCTAGAAAATTTGTATTTGACTTTTGTTGATATTTACTTGTATGTTTGGTTTAAGACACCTATGATTTTGCATAGTTAATTATGAATGTCATTACATCTCAATATTTTGTATCATTTTGAGAATTGATATGTATATGTAGTATACAGTATACATTATAAAAACTACATAAAAAATTTCAAAATAGCTGCATCCCACTGCAACGTTTTTGTTGTCGGCTGCTATGCACTAAAATTCAATATTTAAAACATAGCTTGAAAATGTCAGATAAAATAAAGGTTCAGGGACAAATTGTAGATGATAAAAAACTTGAAGGATTCTTCACACAATTGAAACCTAAAAGACAAAAATTGCACAATTTAAAATATTGGGGGTGTAAAAATGCAATTGATCCAAAAAAAATTTGCATGCAATTTTTTCAAATTTTTTTTGAACATAATCCTTTCAATCATGTTCTGTCTCTTTGGCTATCCCAACAAAAAATTATTTACATTCAACCAAAATAAAATGCTTGAATTATGCTAGATTTAACGGTTATGTTTCTTGAAGAAATTAGAGATGCTAAAAACATTTAATTACTTATGGGTGTTTCCTTAGTTACAGTGCTATCATGAATCAAGTAAACAAATTGAATTGAGTTTTCATAAAATGATTTGTACCATCCGAGAGGGAAATTGTTAGCTAGGACTTCTTCATAACATCATTGCTAGTATTTGCAGATCAGAAAATGAAACAAGTCATAACTACAAATAGTATGGCATCAGCAAGAGCTGAGTACCAATTTTGCAATATATAAATATGCGTACCAGCTGAACAATTATGAAAATGAACGCATGATCCCTAGCAACAAGGAACTGGAATTTTAATCTCAACCACCAACGGTCGGGTGGGACATTTGCACGTAATATGAAGACAGCTCTGCACTCTGTACAGTGAGAAAAGGCGAAGCCCTCCTAGTAGAACAGAAATGAAAAGTCAGTAAGTATTGCAGGATCATAAGTATACCCGGACATCTTCACAGGATAATAGAAGGAACATAGAATAGATCAACACTAGATTTATATAGAAAATAGATAATTCTACTGCATTTGAATCAGAAAATACTATTATTTTGATCAAAAAGAGAACCAAGAAGGAAAAAGAACTTACCTTGGTGGATCTCCAATTATCCAGACATGATCTGTGAACGTACTTTTGCGTACCTTTGCAATGGCACGGAGCAATTAAATCTTCTCCTGAAAAATTATTTGGAAGATAAGTAATACGGGATGCAAGTTGGTTAGCCTGGGAATATCTCAAGTTGTGAAATCATCCAGAAGATTCAGGGAAAGAATATGATGTAATGGAAGTATGGTGAGAAGATACACAAGCAGACATATATGTGAGAGAGAGAGACCTCCAATGTCGAGGCATATTCGGCATTGTGGCTGATCTGCATTTACGAGATGAGAAGTCTCATCAACCCGAACATTTTGTAAATCATGGTCGACATCATGGTTGGGAGCAATAGGAATAATTTCACAGGAAAAGGAGGATTCTCCAGGAGGTTGCAAATGAAGATGGAGGTGATTCAAGATGGGTTCGCTTTCTGAACATGCTTCGTTGTCGCCATTCGACGCTAATTGCATTTCGGGAAACGTATAATCAGGATTAAGCAATGAGATTCATTGGCAGAAGTATAATTACTACATATCATTTCAACAGAAGAAAGAAACCTGCAAATTGATGAGAAAGAAATGGAGAGGAAATAGCAACAGAATTAGAATTTTGCAATGGCGAAAGATAGATAGTTAGGGTAAGTTCTTCTAAACCTAATTGGACAACGTTCAATAAGATCATATTATATATATCAATTGATGCCATGTCTACATGAAAAACAAAGTGTAGATTATTTTATATTATATTATAATAATAGGCAGCCATATTCATAACAACAAGATCTAATAAGTAGAAGATTGTGGATCATAACAATGCTTCAATCATTGCATAAATAAAAGGACATGGCTGAAACTGTAACTGGAGCTGAATTAATTGATTGATTGATTGCAGAAAGAAAGGCAAGACTTACCTTACCTTAATAGTAATAAGCACCAAAGAGAAATCCCTGCAAGTGCAATTGCAATCGCAATCAAACCCCAATTTTGATCTCATTGATTAGATCCGAATCAGAATCAGATGAATTCAACTTTTAACTTTAACGAAAGCACGAACCGATATCAACATTACAAAACAAACAAAACGACCAATCAACCAACCAACCCCAATCCCTTCCCTTCTCTCCTTGCTTTCCTATTTTGAAGTTTGGACCGACGGAGCCCAATTCAGCAAATGTCATAATAAGCCCAAGTCATATTTTATTTATTATATTCAACTTAATTAAGTTTTAAATATAAGATAAATTTTAAAAACAATTAAATATTAAATATTAAAAAAATATTTTTAATTAAGTTCTTACCATTTAATTATTTTTTTAATTAATAAAAAAATATTATTTTATCTCGTTATTTGCCATTAAATATAATTTTCAAAATTTGAAGTTGGTAATAAACCCTTAGTATAGTTGGAGGCACCATTGTCTCCCAGATTTTTTCAAATAAATAATTTTTTTTATAGTTTTAATATATTTAAAAGTGAAATTGTAATTTATTTATATTTAAAACTTGGATACATCATGATTTCTGATACTTTTAATCTAATAACATTAAATTTATTTAACATATTAAACGAGTTGAAAAAAATGTTAATTCATGAGAATATTTTAAAACTAATCTAAAATATCATTCGATACATAAAATAATTCAATACATCTAGGTTAAAAAACATTTATATTTATTCATTCTTTAATTTTAATGATCAAATTATATAAAAGTTTAAGACAAAAATAATTTCAATTTTATATAAATTAAGAGATTAAAAATATTTTAACTCATCTAGTATATTTGACGCCTTAAAAAAATATATATCTATTTTAACATCCAAAATAATTTTTAAAGATTTATCAAATTAATAAGAACGATTTTTTTATTTATATAAACAACATAATCATAATTTTGATGTTAATTTTAATGAAAATTTATTAATTTATTTTAAGAAATTTATAAAAATTACAAAATTATATCAATTTTTGTATAATTTAAAAAAAAATAAAGATTAAATTACATTAATTTTTCATAAACTAAAATTAGATTAAGATAAACAGGAAAATCAACTTCACATTCTTTTTGTTAAATCAGAAACCAGATAAATAATTAACCTTTTTTTAATCTTTATCGATAAATATGATAAAGAAAAGGAGATGGATTTTGATTAAAAATATGGTTTAGCTTAAAAGAGTAATATAAATTTAAATACAACATGTAAATAATTGGAGAGAAAGAGAGAGAAAGGAATGGAGGGCGCAGGAGGAGGAGGAGCAGCAGCAACAGGTGCAGGCGGAGAAGGTGAAGATCGGCTGAACCAGGCAGTGCAGCAGCAGCTGAATCTGAAGCAGGTGAAGACCCGCGCCATTAGCCTCTTCAAAGCCATCTCTCGTATTCTGGAAGATTTCGAGGCATACGGCCGCACCAACACCACGCCCAAATGGCAAGACATCCTGGGTCAGTATTCCATGGTGAACCTCGAGCTTTTCAACATCGTCGACGACATGAAGAAGGTTTCGAAGGCCTTCGTGGTCCACCCCAAGAACGTGAATGCAGAGAACGCCAGCATACTCCCGGTCATGCTTTCCTCCAAACTTCTCCCCGAAATGGAGGCGGAGGAGAACTCCAAGAGAGAGCAATTGCTGGAGGGCATGCAAAACCAAAACCTCCCAATTCCCACTCAGATTGAGAAGCTCAAGGCCAGACTCGACATGATCGCCGCCGCCTGCGAAGGCGCTGAAAAGGTCTTGGCCGACACCCGCAAAGCCTATTGCTTCGGAACTCGTCAGGGCCCCATTGCCCCCACTCTCGACAAGGGTCAGGCTGCCAAAATCCAAGAACAAGAAAATCTACTCCGCGCTGCTGTGAATGCTGGTGAGGGATTACGCATTCCCCTTGACCAGAGGCAGATCACTACCGCTCCTCCCATTCATTTGGCAGATGCACTTCCAGGACTCATTGACCCTCCTGCTCACGATGCTTCTTCTGCTCCTAACAGTTAATACTTTATGTGCTATTACTTATTATCATTCTCTTTCTCTCCTCCCACTAACTTCCTTTTTTAACTACTACTTCCAGCTATGTACATCAAGAATACCCCTCTCTCCTCCAATACCATGCCTCCACAGAACCCCTTGTTACAGACCTCGGCGTCACAACTTTTGGGAAGATCAGCAGCATCTCCTTCCGCCCCAACCTCCGCCACTTCTTTTGACAACACAACACCTTCACCCATGCCATATGCCAATTCACCTAGGTCTTCTACAAATATCATGAACACACCATCCCCTCAACAGCAAACCCAACAACAGCAACCCCCAGTGCAGCAGCAGCAACAGCAGCAACAGCAACAGCAGCAGCAGCAGCAACGCCAGAAACTTCTGCAGCAGTTACCTCAACAACAGCAGCACCAAATGCTTGCTCAGCATCAACAGCTCAGGCAATCGGCAATGCAAGGAATGGGACAGGTAAGTTTTCAGGTTATGTATTTTGCACTGACTCAATACATCCTTCATTTAACCTTAAACATCGGTTCGAGTACGTTATACATATGGTTGTGTAATCTTTTTGTGCTCTAGCTTCTCAGTTTGCCACGTGTTAAACTCTGCTTTCGGTACCAAATTTTGTCCTATTTAAAGGGAAAAATATAGTTTTGAAACCTATACCAGTTTAACCACAAACCAGTCCTTTGGCTAGTAAATTGTTCCCTGTTTTGTGTCTATCTGTGTGCTTGCTTGCATGCTTCAGGACACTAGTAAATTTTGAGTGATCAATATAAAATATAAAGAAGAAAAGCTTGAGTACGTACTGTTTGGGTAGTCTAAACACCACGAATACACGCATGGACTCATTAATGGCCAAGAAGAAATTAAATCAGTGTTATTTTTTTGTATCTTTCTCCTTTTTTTGGTGGTAACGAGCGTGCTTTTGCCATCAGTTGCATGGACAACACCAGATGCAATTTTCTCAACCACTTGGGCATCAGCAATTCCAGGGTAGACAGCTGCCTTCAGGACATGTTCAGCATGGCATTGGTCAAAGCCAACTCAATCAAGGAAATCAAATGACTCGATTAAGCCAGTTTTCTGGTCCTGCTAACAGTGCACTATTCAGTGCTGCTCAAACAACACCTAATACTCAAATGGTATGCTATTTATGCAATCTGATTTATTTAAGTAGCGGGTATTTTACTATGCTATTATTTACATCATGAACTATTAATTGCAGAAGGAAGTTAAAGCTAATTTATTGAAATTTCTTTGATTGTCTATTGGTATTTATTTGAAGGGAAAGCCAACACCATAAATAATTAAATAAATTAAAAGGAGGCACGGACTTCTTTGAAGGAGGGCAACTTTTTGTGGTCTACATCTAACACAGATGTGAACTTACTGTTTTAGTTGTGTGCTTTTTTACCCTTTTGCAGTAAATTTCGCCATGACTCCATTTTTTTGCCCTTTGTGTTTGTGTGTTAATATTATTTGTTTTTTGTTTCTTGGAAATCTCTTAAGAGGGATAGGGGTGATTCATCACATGCTTGTATTGATCCTGTTCTGGGCTTGTAATTATTTGAATTGTGCATTGCTTCCAGTATAGAGTAGGTATGGCTTTCAAATGCTTTATGTTTCAAAATGTTTTAGTTATTTATTATAAAACAAAGCTATGTCTTCCATGATTGTGGTTTGACCAATATATGGTGTTATTGTTATGTCACGACCCAAACCAACAAACTGTGATTGGGCATTGGCCAATACCCTTCGCCTGGCAAGTCTAAAACAATCTAAGACAGTGAAGCATTACTTGAAAAATGATTTTCCCAAAAAAATGAACATATAGCTGCATAAAACCATGATATCTATCCAATCAACACAAAAAAAAAATAACAATCTCAACATAAAACCATGACTAAACTCCTTATAGCTGCAGAATATACATATTATCCCAAAATAACATCAAATGGCCACCAACACAAAGGAGGCCTACATAAACCAATAACAGTGAAACTAAAGAACCAAATCTACTGACAAGAATACTTACTATGGCGCTAACAACCACTATGAACCAGAAGGAAAACACAGCAACACACGAGTTGTTCAGTAAAACAACTTCAATATAACACTTAATCCTCAAATAAAACTTATAAAACATGTGAGTTCAATAATCCCACAATATATCCAATATTCAAGAGTTCAAATTTATTATATCCAAAGTAGTAACAGATTTATCATTCATAAGTTTAATAAGAAAATTTAAAATAAAATTTATCAAGAGAAAAAAATGTAAATGATGTGAAATTAATGGATTGTCTTCTCCACTAAAATATATCATTGTCTCAGTATTACCTGGGGCTGGTACATCTTGTTGATAGCCCTCTCCTCGATGGGTGATATCTCCCTTGTGGCAGCTCCATGTAACGGATAGCCCTCTCCTCCTGGAGTCATGCAAGCCTGGGTTATTATCATCCGCTAATGACATACAGGTTCTAACATAGATCCTAGTAATATAATCTCAATTTTTAATATTTATTCCAAATTTTTATTTTATTACCATCCTTGAAATACAACAATATACTTTAAAATAGAATTTATAAAAATATTAAAGTAGGCTATATTGACTGTCAAAACTGCTTCGTAGCCAGGTAGAAATTAACACATCCGAGCACCAACAAAAATATCAGAAGTTTTAGAAATTTGTTTGAAGCTTTGTGCACCATGGTTAATAAAATCCCTAAAACTGGAGCTCACAACTCACAAATATTAATCCTACCAAAGCTAAAACATGGCAATAGCCTATTCTTTAAATTTACGAGTTGTGGGTGTCCCTTAGAGAGTCAAAATGAGCAATCTTTTTGGTGTGGGAACTCTCCTCCTTCCTCATAGCACCATCCCTGTACCCAAAATTTGCCACAGCTTAGTTTCTGGAGAGAAAAGCAATGTGGGTAGGGTTCTAAGGTACAACAACTCAAAGGATAGATTCTAAAAAAGTGGGACAATGTGATGAAAAGAAAACGAAAGAGAGGATGGATGAGAGAGATGCTGAAATGATAAATAGGGGATGCGTTATTTGATGAAAACCTCACTCATCTCTTTTCTTTTTATTGAACATGTGTCATGTGTATAAATGAAATGGCGTGTTTCATGTTAAACAGATAACCTTATTCTTTTTCCCTATTACAGTATGTTATGGGTAATTTCTGATAATTCCTTTAGTGCTAGAGCTTCCCTTGGGCACAAAGATTTTTATTGGCTTCTTGGGTGGGGAAAATGAGATGTGAGCAAGAATTTTGTTGATGATGTAGTTACATTTAATGGTACAGAATTTTTGGCCTGAAATGCCACAGAAAAGAGCATTTCTATTCAGCTAGAAACATTAGCTTCAAAAAGTGTTGGTGAAAGTTCCTTATTTTAATTGAAGTGGAGCTTTCTGAACATAGTAAAGTTCTTTTGGGATCAAATATAATAATGTGTTCCTGGACATGATTTATGTATTTTGAGTAGTGATTTCTTGTCTTGCTATTTGAAAAGATTACTGTTGCTGTTTTTCTTTGTGCTCCTCCCCCTACTGATAATGTGCCTTCCTCCAACAATTACTTCTATGACAATTTTTTTCTTAAATATCTCAGATTCCAAACATTTCTGGCGCATTGCCTTCGCAGACTCTTCTTCCTCGAATGCAGGTTTGTCTTCTATGTTCTTCGCCTAGTGGATAAGCCCAATATGTCTCATTGGTTTTATTGAAGTAAAATTTTGTTGGATTCAAATGAAACAAGAGGGTGACTGGTGCTACTGTAAAGTTGTGTCTTGTTGTCTGGTGGGTCCTGCTTACAATAACCCTCCCCTATACTTTTGCTGCATTGTAAGGAGCCTTCGGCATTTGGGGTATATTAGTTTTTAGAATGAAACAAGAAAGAAGTCAAGAAATTATGGTGATCTATATATGGTTTTCTTGCATGTTTTGAACTATATTATTTATTCGTAGAAAAATTTAGTCAGTGTTTTGCTTGACTCACTCCATTGATGTTATACTTCATGATGATTCAAGTCCATTAGTACATCATTGCAACTATTATAAAAAGTGATTGGTGACTTTTAGGGGCTGTTCTGATTTGCAAACTTATGAAATTGGTTTTAGAAGCTTTTAATTTCTTTTAGCTTTTTGGAATTTTATAACATGATTTTCATTTTACATAAGGATTGGCTAGTCTATGTTAGGAACCAATAATTGAAATGAAAAGGAAAAGAAATGATTTCTCCATCACAAAGAGCTAATACTCAATTTACAAATGAACATCTTCCCCCTTTCATATCCTTCCTCTATTATATCTAATTATCACCTCAACTAACTCACTAACTCGGAAGTATTTTAGCTATCTGATCTAACATTTCCTTCTCCTAGTACCTTAACAATACACCACTCCTAAAAAGCAACCTTGTCCTCAAGGTTGGATTTGTGGTAGTTGGATGGACCACATGACTCATCTTCATCATTATGATCTTCATCTGCCCTCCTCAGAGCATTGCAATGTTTTCCTGCTGTAGGAATGGGAACCCAATGGTCATTGCATACAAATCAAGCATTGGAAAAAAATTGATTTAATCGGTTCAATATCAAGAAAAACCGTATAGGATTAATCTCCCTTGTGTCTAAAATACATATAGGATGAATATATTTATAATAAAGAGTGATACAAGTATATATGATAACCAAACATAAATATGGTAAATAGAAGATATTGATACAAACAATATCTACCAACATCAAACAATGTCTATGTTTCCCTAACAAACAACAAACGCTATGTTTCCCTAATTAACATAAAACACAATATATCTAACATAATCCATCATGAGTTTTAGGACAAATGGAATTTAATTGGTTGCACAATTATGTTTGACAGGTGGACATTTGAAAAAATTGAGTTAATCCATCAAGAGTTTTAGGACAAATGGAAGTTAATAGGTTGCTTTGCACAATTATGTTTTTGGTGCATTTTCTTAAAGGGGTTATGTTTCTTTATTCATTGGATTCTTTAGACATTTTAATAGGTTACTGGTCCTGAAATCTTTACCAACTGTAAAATTTTAGATTATGGCCCTGTTCGAGCACGTAGTGGACTGGTTTAGCTCGTGGATTTAAACCTGTTTTGACAATTCCAATTTTTACACCCCCTATGCTCATGAATGCATATTGTGCCTTGGCCCTAGCATTTCACCCAATTGAATCTTCCCCCACAAAGGCTGGCAGGTCTCCCTTGGTCAAAATTTGTGCTCCCACCATCTATAACATTGGCTTTCCCTCAAAGATTCAGCAAGTTAATTGTCGGGAACCAAGAATTAAAATGAGAAAGAAAATAAATATCTTTATTGAATAGGATGAAAGGAACAAGAAATAAGAGATTGCTCTTTCCCGTTGTTAAAGGATTTCTCCTTTTACAAAGATCTAATGTTCAGTTTACCAATGAACATATTTCCCTCCTTCTGTCCTTCCCTTATATATAACTAACGTCTCAATTAACTAACTAATTCATTAATATTCTAACTACTTCTGCTTCTCTTTATATACCCTATCATTTCCTTGTGACTCACTTTCAGTTGGCAGCTTTCTTGAATAAATTGTTTGTATTATGCATTTACTGATTTTTTATCATCTGTATAGAATGAATAGTTGTCTCTACTTGCTTTTGGCTGACTTCAAATAATGAGGATAAAATATTCAAACTTGCTCTACATTTATTATTTCCTCAGTTCGGATTATCTGGAAACAACCCTCAGCGAAGTCATACTTCTCAAATGTTGAGTGATCAGAGTATGAACTTTATCCTATATCTTTTTTTTTTTTTTCATTGGTTATTTATGGAACTTTGTTCGCTAGTCTGTCCTCCTTGAAACGGTTGTGAGGCAACCTGGTGTGTCATTTATTCCATCTATTTGTGTGCGAGTTTTAACTTAATCATAACTGTGAGGTTTACCTTGCAGTGTTTAACATGGGAGGTGGCAATCTCAGTGGTATGATGCCCATGCAGCAGCAACAACAACAACATGGTTCACAGGCATTTGGTAGCATGGCATCGAATGCTCAGAATCTTCAATCTGGGATGGTGACACTTCAAAACACACAACAGAATCACCCCAATTTCTCTCAACAGAGACAGCAAAATCCGCAGTGATTAGGACTAGGCATGGATGATTTTGCTTGAAACCCTGAACCGAACTTTGTTGCTCTAGATACGTGGTTTAGAAAAACTGAAACCAACTTTTTATTGTATTTTGGGTTGCCAAATTGTTTCTAATTTTGTAAAAGAACTGAACTGTAAAAAGAAACTGGTTAGTCCATTTAGGTTGATAGGTTAATTGAAATTATAAGGCAGGATTTTATAAATGCATTACAATTGTGCAAAAATATATTATAATTAAGAAAATAGTTTGTGTGAAGAGCATAAAATGATTGGTTGACTCTAAATTATTTGTAGAGGTGATAATGGAAATCGTCGTTCATCGAGTTCCATTTTTACCAAACCCAGACACGTGAAATTGGTTTCCTTCCATGATTACGTCTAATTTCATATTGTAATAGTTGACCAATCATTTAACCAACATTCTTGCCAATTCTTCATTTGATTGGATGTGCGCTGTTCGTGGAGAATAGGTGATTCAAAGATAAGCAGTGCTGTTAGAATAAACAAGCCTGCAGAATAAACTATTAGGATTAAATACAAATTTATTTGTACGAGAAAAATTTTCAAAAATATATTACTTCTGTTTAAATTTAATTCTGCAGAAATATATTTACTCGTTTAATGAAATATACTTGAAGTTAGTGTTTACAAGAGTGCCCTGTAAAAGGTCCCTATAATGAAAATGTAGACGTTAGAGGGAGAAAACGAGCTTTTCATGGCAACACGAGCCCGGAAAAACGTCAAAACAGTTGGTATTAGGGAGGGAGATCGTATAGAATCTCTAGAAGAACCGTTGATCGGTTAATTGTTCAATTATATCTGAATTGTTATCAATTTTTTTCGCAAAACATAAAATAAAAATAAAAGGGAAAGAAACAATGGTAAAGGATATTCAGTAGAGATGTTAGATGGTGTCTAGGTACACACTTCAGAGTTTAATCGAATGCCTCAATAATATAGGAACAAATTCTGGTGAATATTGCTATTCCTTGAGCTGTTCTGTGTCATTTGGAAGATTCAAGGAAGTTTGTCACGGCAACTGCAACATCTTTCTACAAACCATTCTAACCTGTTCTTAGAAAATGGAGAAAAAAAAATTGTCAGTGACATCTTCAGCCTTGCATCTATCAAGAATGGCGGGAAAAGACCTAGCTAATTGTTTTTGACTAGTGGATAACAAAGAGGGATCTCTTTGAATACCTACCAGTCCAAGAGAGATAATTTGTCATGTGCATTACTTGTGCTAGTCTTGAACAAAAGGAAGTCCAACATCCTAAACCATCATGATTCATACTTGGTAAAATTACAATTCAACGTCGGTCTCGGTCAATTTCTTTGTTTATTCACATTAGTTGTTAATATTTTGTTACTAAAAAGAAATGAATCTACAACTTTTTTCACCCTCCATTTGAAACCCTTTAGATCAACTTTATATTTCTCAATGTTACTGAGAAGAGTTGAACCCACCAATAATAATTTGCAATGCTTAGCATCCTCCTCTCAGTACAACATAATGATTTAGTATCAATCAAAAGTTCAACTTAATAATTAAACGAAGAGAATGCAAAATCAAATTTTGAAACGAAGATTGTTTGTTACATACGTAGAAATGCATATGAAATTAAGAGAAGAGAGGACTCACAAATCCTTGAGGCACGTATTCTTGGATTCGAGTTGTTGGTGATCCAATGAAAATGCGTAAGGAACATTAGTAGTGGGTAATGTCTTGTGCAGAAGAGGAAGATTGTCATGAGATGGGTGGGAGGAAGGAGGGAGTGAGAAAGGTGGCGATGGAGTGGAAGATACTGAGAAGGAGTATGTCCTGTTGCCTGGTCCAAAACTAATGGGAAGTGGAGAGGGAGGTGTGGGAGGTGATGATGTTGGAGACTCACTCCCTAAATTCATATTAATTCAACATAATCTTTTCCAATTCACTTTCATTCTTCTTTCCTCTGTCTCAGTCATTTCCTGGACTAAATATAAAACAATACTGCAACAGTAATCTTAAGTTAAGGGCATGCATGAGTTTTAGGTGTAACCAACCTAACGGTCATACATGTGCCAAATTGCCCTGGCAAGTGCCAACCATCAGCTATTTAGCTAGCTACTCATTCTTTGCTTGACCAACCTTGCTTCAGATTGACTTTCAGCTTTTGTCTCAGTCTCTCTTTTCGTTTGAGTTGAGGATTCCATAAAGGGAGAAACTTTTGGCAAAATATTTATCATGTCATAGAAATTGTTTACATTATATATGCATTATATAGATCACACATATAGTCCAATTACTTTATTTGAATAGCCATTCATCATTCTTCAAAGGTAAAGATTTTCTTAACTCCGACAAAAATTCCACTTCCTTGAAAGGTGTCAAACATTTAACAATTTCCTTGTCAAATTTCTTTTATTTATAACTTTTGTATTTCTTTACTCAAATAATTATAGATTCAAATACCAAATTATTAAATGATATTCAAAGATCATATGTAGAAATCGACAGAACTAATCAAAATTAGAAATCTCGGCAAAACAGGTAAATATAATATCCGAACTTAAGAGTGTAAAACCAACAACTAACCTAAACCAATATCCTAAAACAATTCAGAAAACAGTAATTATCAAAACTGAAGTACAACCAGACTCCTAATAGCTACAAACTAGTGTCAAGTGTAAAAGATAACAAAATCAGCAAATGTAAACTGAAGAAGACTAGGCTAAGCAAAACTAATGAAAAGGAAAGAAAACTGCACTAATCTAAACTAAAAACAGCATGGCCTAACTCAAATTGGCCATACTATAGTTACAACTTCTAGTTAGTAGTTATACTAACTAAAGAAAGTATCAAAATTCTACTCCTATTAGGAAAAACAAAAACTGGGAGCAAAAATTGAAACACATTATTCTTCTGCTCGACTCTGTCCAATCTGTGTATGTGCACGCACTAATCTGGTTGTCTATAGAAATCTGTGGCAGCAGTAGCAACTCCTTCTCATCATCCAATGAGAGTGGCTGAATGTGTAAAATAGGAGATGTAAGATCATCAGCAACAGCATCTGTAACTGTAACTTCAGCACTATTATCAAAAACAACAGTATTAAAATCAGCAGCAGCAACAAAATTAAGATTCGAAGTACGAGCAATGGGGTTACTAAAATCAGAATTAGAAACAGCAGCAACAAAAAAATTAGGATCATGAATTCCCAAATTCAACAGCATCAATACAGAAGTGTTTAAAGCAAATACAGTTTACTTTACAACATAATCATAAATGCACCAACACTGCTAGCATCTAAACTTATGACACCATTTTCAAATTATTAGTCTTAATGCAGATATAAGCACCAAGGAAAATCCAAGATAGTAAAGGAAATAGGTAATTTATTCATCACGAATAAATTCAGACTGTACCTGAAAAAGAGACAAATGTCAATGAAGACAGTAATATTGAAGGTATCCCATGCAACATCATACATGAGCTATGAAGCTCTGACATGGCTCGGAGGCTTACTTCCGACGCATTGTGGACATGGACATTGCTAAGGTACACAACACTTTTTTAGGTTTATTTCATGTGACTTAAGTAGTTATTTCAACTATAAAGAGAAACGCTTCTAACAAGAGATTCAGCTCCAGGCACCTGGGAACAATTAAAAAGTGTGTGTGTGTGTGTATATATATATATATATATATATATATATATATATATATATATATATATATATATATATATATATATATCCAGCATAAACACACACCAAAACAGAATTCTCTGCAGAAAACCAGTTAGGATAAAAAAAAACCACAATATAGTGTATTCAATTTAACTGGCCAAAATGCAAAGAGCTTAGAGACTACGGAGAAGGAAACAAAAAAGTGCCATGGACACCCCCATATCAGCAAATAAGGAACTTGGTGAAGGGGAAAGTACTCCAGAAGAAAGGATTAGTGTCAGGCGTTGCAATGAGAAGACTCACATCATCTAAAATGAGAAAGGGGTCAATATTTGAATTTAAGGTGTTGAATGCAGATATGTTGTCAGAAATGTGCCTGATGAGTAGTGCCGGATGCAGTGGAGCATCTTTGGAGGCATGGAGAATCTTCCGTCTATTAAAAGTAACCTAGTTGACAAAAACAAACATAGAAGAATATTAGTCAGGGATGTGAAACAAAGTTACAAAATTGAGGCTAGTCATATAAAAGATATTATCAAGTATACAGTGCAAATATTCAAATCTGAAGTGTTCCAATCAAATGGTATTGAATTCTGCCACTGTTAGATATAAGTTACAAGAAGATACACGTGCTCTACTAATAGCTGGAATATGCTAGCACCCATCCCCCTCCATTCCTTCACAAAATATAAAGAAAAAGTATAAGATTAGTAACTATTACCGGGGGTATGATAGGTTAATGAATTTCACAGCATAGAAATTAATGAACCCTTCAAGCAGAAGTGGGCTACATGGTAAGCATAAGTGTTCAACCAACTGAAGCAGCTACATCTGACAGATCTTCAGAACTGGATGAATCTAGAATTGGGTTACACTCTGTATTAACTTCAGCTTGATGTTTATGTTTTGCTTGTACTCCTTCCTCATGCCAAACATAGTTCAATGCATGCAATGCCTTGGCAGATAACAACCTCAGATCTCTCATTTCAGGCAACAAATTTAAAACAGAAAGATATATATCCGATCTACATGCATATTTACATAAGTTGAAGAAATTTCTGTCACTCAAGTGTATCCCTGACTCAATCATCTCACGCAGTATCTGTTTCATCATTGGAAGATCTCTTTCTTTACAAAATGTGAAAAACATCAAATTATAGGTATGAGCATTAGGTTTCAGACCATTGTCCTTCATCCGGTAATACAATGTGCAAGCCTCTTGAATTCTCCCATCTCTAAAAAGTGCATAGAGGCCAATTGAGTATGCCACACTGTCAAGCGGATATCTATTCATTACTGCTAAGCTGGTAACACTGACAGCCTTGCGATACTTTTGGACCTTTAAAAGTTCGCCTGTTATTGCAGTATGTAGGTAAGCATCAGTATCATGAGAACTCATAACAACAACACGGTACACATTAACAGCTTCATCAACTCTTCCCGCAGCGCAGAGTGCGCTTAACAGTCCAGCAAAACTATATTTATCTGGCACAAAACCGACATCAATCATGTAGTCATAGAATCCAACGGCAATAGAAGGCAGGTCGGCTTTAGTAAGAGAGCTTAAAAGAGCATTGCAGAACACTAAATCAGTATCTATATGTCTGGAGGCTATAACTACTTTGGGTAAGAGATAAAACATCCTGGAACGACAGATGGTGGATAACAATGAAGTAAGGGTATAAGAATCAGGTTTTAAGTTTTGGTCGGATAAACTTAAAAAAACTCGGAGTGCATCACGGCACCTTCCAGCCTTTGAAAGAGAATCAATTAATACATTAGATAAAATTAAATCTGGGATTTGGCCTGTAGATAACATGTCATTAAACAAACGGAAAGCATGAGTTAGCATGTTGTATTGCATAAAAGCCTTAAATAAGATGGTATATGTTACAACATTAGGATAACAACCGGTTTGAAGCATATTGTTGAAGAGGTTGGCAGCAAGATGAAGACGGCCTAATCTACAATAGTTATGGATGAGAATGGTCCAAATATTGACAGAGAAACTGATGCCCAGAACAGTCATCAGTGCCAGAAGCTGAAAAGCTTGCGGTAGTGCATTAATGTTACAGAAAGAATGGAGAAGCATCCGAAATGTGAGAGGGGAGGGAGAATAGCCTGCCCTGAACATAAGTCTGAAAATATGAGAGATGTAAGGGAGAGTGTTGCGGCATTGTCTCTTCAAGTTAATGTTGGAAAGATGAAAGAGTGCAATGTTGAAGGTGAAGAAATTAGGGGGATGGGTCTGGTTGAAGAGAGAGAGAGAAACCGCCACATGGGAGTGCCCTGTCCTAAAGAGAACATCCATAAGCAAATTACGAGCAAAGGTGTCGGGGACAAATCCATAGGAGCCTTGCATGTGCTCATACGCCTCAACAACCATGTCGTACATACCTCCACGCCAATAAACCCTCAACAACACCAACTGAGATTTAGGGTTTGTTAAAGAGGCACATCCAATGCTCTTCAACTCAGAGAGCGTGGCTGAGACAGTGTTGTAGCGGTGAGTGAGGCGACGGAGCACAGTGACGATGTGATCGATGGCTGGCAAGTCATTGCGGCGCCGTTGGGCTGTCCACAGAAAAATTGAGAGAGCAATCAAATCAGATGGACATCTAGACACTGTAAGCTTCAAACTCTGGCTGTTCACTCTCTGCTTCTGCTTCTGTCTCTGCCCACAGCACCAAGCAGAAGAAGAATGGCATTGCATTAGTCTGAGTCTCCACCCTATTCCTGTTCCCTTTCTTCTCCACATCCAACTCCATATCATTTCCCTCAAAAACAATTCTAAACCCTAATAATTCTTGGATATCATGTTTTCTACTCACTTTTGCAGTCGTGGTGCAGTCGACGGTGAGGTTTCTGCAGCGGCGCAGTCATGGTGCAGTCGACGGTGAGGTTCCTGCAGCGGTGTCGACGGTGCAGTCGCGCGCGAGTCGCAGGTGAGGTTCCTGCAGCGGCGCGAGTCGTGGTGGTCGCCGGAGGCACGAGGCAGATCTGGTTCGCGTGAGGTCCCTGTTCGCAGTCGCGGCGGTTCGCGGTGCTCTGCCGGTTCGGGTTTCGTCGCAGCGGAGGCGACTCGCGGCGGCTTCGCAGTGGTGTCTCTCTGTCGGCGATCCTCGTTTTCTCGTAAGGGTGTTTCGCGAGCGCCGTTCTGGTTTCGCAGCTCGCAGTGGGATCAATGGTGGCCTGCTTTTCGGGCACCTGTGACGGTGGCTAGGGTTCCGGTCGTAGTCGCAGCAGTTGTGTCAGTGGCTGCTTTTGTAAATCGGTAATTTTGCATTGACCTATTACTCGATTCACGAAGCTGTCCTTACTAATTGTCACTGAATTACTACCTCTACTATCTTTCCTTATTGACGAAAATGCCACTTATATAATTAATGATTTCGTATCCTAACTTTTGGTTAATTTTATTTGGTATCTATATTTTTTATTTATTTAATTTAGTACTTCAATTATTTAAAATGATTTAATTTGATTTTTTATATATGGAACAAATGTTAAGTTGTAAAATTTTTAATTTAAAAAAATAATAATTTTTTAAAATTAATTTTTTATTTTTATTTTTCAAAAAATTTAAAAATTATCACGTGTCGTTTTATCATCATGTCACGTGACAACTTATAATCATGACACGTGACGATAGTAATAATTATGTTCAATTTAGTCCTCTAATTAAATTTTTGGTTCAATTTAGTACCCTAACTTTTTAAAATGATCCAATTTCATCATCTTCAATTTGAGACCAAATTAGTAAATAAGTTTAATTACAACTTATATTATAACTTATATATACATGTTACAATAACTTTTTCTAATATATACATCAAATCATTTCACCTAAATACTTAAATTATTTAAATTTTTTACATTTGTTACCATTGTAATTTTTTACACATGAAATTTGTATACTTGTAAAAAATAAAATAATTTGAATATTTAGGTGTAGTGATTTAATGTACAAATTCAAAACAATTATTTTAACATGTATATATAAGTTATAATTAAATTTAGTTACTAATTTTGTCTTAAATTGAAAAAGACGAAATTGATCATTTTAAAGGATTGGAATATTAAATTGAACAAAAAATTTAAATTGAGGATTAAATTGAACATGACTATTACCACCGTCACGTGTCATAATTGTAAGCGTGATATGATAGTAAACTGACACGTCACAGTTTTTAAATTTTTTTAAAAAATAAATAAATTTAAAAAAATTTATTTTTTTAAAATGAAAAAAAAAATGAAAATTTTATAGCTTAACACATATGATGTGGACATGGTATTAACTCCAACTTAACAAAAATGACCAAGTTAAATCTTTTTAAATAATTAGAGTACTAAATTGAAAAAAAAAATATAAAAATATAGGTACCAAACTCTCATTACTAATTGTCACTTAACTAGTACTTTTACCCGTGCAATGCACGGGGCACAAGATTTTAAAAATTAAAAAATTAAAAAATATAATTAAATTTAATAATTTTTTTTATAAAATTAAATAAATTTTTAATTAATTTTATGATAA
>Ga0214545_1002782_pt1 | contig 33624 bp, 9 predicted proteins | sample CNSS4metaG_FD_160064 | JGI IMG/M metagenome (GOLD analysis project Ga0214545, IMG submission 160064) | Root nodule microbial communities from cowpea collected in UCLA plant growth center, Los Angeles, California, USA - CNSS4 | ecosystem: Host-associated > Plants > Roots > Nodule | place: USA...
ATAGTAATCGTATGTTTTGGGGGTGCAGGAAAGTTGACGACGCAGTAAATTTCATTTACTGCGTCCCAAACCACTTTTGCCAACTTTCACCTGTATGTTAAATAAGGGCAAAATAGTAAATTTTGGGAATACAGAAAAAGTGTTGGAGGTGCAGGGAGAAGCGCCCACGAGACATCAATACTTAACCCAACATACTAAATTTGGTCATCAAAGCCCTAACACGAAAACGAAGAAGAAGGTGTGTGTCCCAGCTAGTCCTCTCACAAACTGCAAGTGTGTCAATTATGTTAGAATATGTGCATGTTTCGAAAAATTTCTTCACAAATACACATAGTATAAACATTATATAACATATTTAATTTGTAATGGATTCTACTGTTTATGCTTTATTTCTCACCAAAAGTCTCCTTGGATTTGTTTCGATTTAAGAGTAAAAATGAGGGAGTGAAAAAGAAAAAAAGAGAGTGAAGAACACAATTGTTTAGATTAGAAAAAATGAGAAATAAAAAAATAAATACATATTAATAAATTATTTAATCAATATAATTAATTTTAAAAAGTTGTAAATTAATTATGTTTATGAAATGGATAAAATGTCTTTATTCCTATAATTAATTTTAATTAAAATTATATAACAATAATTTCTTTAATTAATTGTTTTAAAATAAAGGAAAATGATTCATTATACTTACTTTATTAAATAATTAAACCAATTAATTTTTATTTATTGAAAGACACATTTATCTAATTAAAATATGGCTTAAAAAAATTATTAATATTATAATAATAGTGTATTTTATTATTATTTAACAGTGGGGCCAATGTTCCGACCGCAAGTTTGGCAGCATTAATACCACGTTTCCAATGTATTATCTGTTATAAAGCGTAAAACTCAATCACAATTTTATTTTTAAACTGCATTTAATTTTGACTCTCAAATAATGTGCAACAGTTATTATTATTAGTATTAGTATTATTCATTTAATTATATTTATATATTTATTTTTATACATTATAGAATACAATTATAACTAATTAAAAATATAATTTATTATATTTACTTTATCTACATAAACATACTTTATTATAGGTTTAATTAATTTTTTAAGTCCTCTCATAAGATGTGTCAATTTGGCCACCTCTACTTTGATTAGAGGCTCTCAAGATACTTTTAATTAAGCTTCTATAAATATTTTTATTTTTTTAAGAAAAAGGTCATTGTCTCTCGTATAAAAAATGTAAAGTGATTTTTATATTTTTTTATTGTTGTATCAATTACAAACTCTCTCATTCTAATGAACCGGAGACAATTAGGATAATATTAATGATGGGACAAAATAACATTGAGGTATGTCAGTCAACTAAAATATATAAAATAAAAATTAAATCACAATAATTTAATTAAAATATACAAATTTTGATTACTCAACATATTAAAATAATTGAATTAATTATGCTTTTAGTCTTTAAATTATTTATTAAAATTATATTTCGTCATTCCTTCAAAGTATATACCAATTTATTTTTCAATTTTATAAAATAATGTAAAATGTCTGCGGGAGCAAAAAATCTTAGAATTATCATCTCCTCTTTACACTTCTCTCTCTCCTCGGCACAACTCTGGTTATGGTGAATCTAGAGATAGATTTGGAAGGGGAATTGATTTTCATTAGATGTAGTTAGGAAGTTGAAATTGAAGAAAAATTGGTTCATTGTTCAGGCTCTTCCCACCAACCTCCTACACCATCTCCTTAATCCCATCAGCGTCTATAATTACTGTTAGGGTCGCTCGTACCACCACTAAAAAGAATTATAATAAAAAAAATAAAAAAAAAGAGAACTCCAAAAGGATATAGAAAATCTATTATCATTTGTTGTTAAAAACACTTTATACTATTTTATAAAGTTAGGGAATGAAATAGATACATACTTTTAAAATAAAAAGAAAATGCAATTTTAATTAATAATTCGAAAAAGAACATATTTAATTCAAAATAATTTAATAGACATTATTAAAAATACATATATTTATAAAAAAATTAAAACTTAATATACACATCCTTAATCATAGTCTTTGACTTTAGTTCAATAAAGATATAATTTGATATGATAAAGACTTTATACATAAAACAAATCCATGTCACACGAGCAATCAAGATGAAGAGCTCAAAAGGCTCTGAACGCTAATACCAAAACTTAAACGAATCCAAATACCACACCAGCACATAACGGAGAGTATTAATTGAAAATTCTCTGGTCACTGCAATCAAGGAAGATCAGAGAAATAAAGCTATCATCAAATGTTGGTTGCTTTTTTTCTTCTTTCAACTCACTTTAACAATGATATCAATTTTCTTGCTTTTTCTTTCTTCAATAATACATTCACATAAACAAACACAAAGTTAATGTTAGGAGAATTCTTTTTTGTGAGTTCCATGATTTTTCTTCTTCCACTTCTCTCTTCTGCCAGTGTCTTTCTCTTCTCACCTACTCCCTTTGTCCTCTCAAAATCACTGTAAATTAATATACGGCACAGCCTGACTTTAACTCGCACACCCACCCACACAATTCACATTCATCATCATTTAATTTTAAGATCTAACTGCTTTACCACAACAGTAAAAAAAATATTTTTGTATTCAGACAACAATCACCTTCAATTTAAATGCAGCTGACACTTCTAACACTATTGTCACATAGGTTGATGAATATCAGAAATAACTCTAAACTTTTTCTAAATGTTAATTCTGCATGGATTTCCACAAAGTCTGCATCTTAAAACCAGATTCTATGCGTCAGTTTTACTAGAACATTTGACGTTAAGAAAACATCATTAAAAAAAAAAGTTTATAATTCATCCTCAATAGATAATAATAGATTTAAATTCTGCAATGAACCAATAATAAACAATCTCGTTATTCATGTCAAAAGTGTAAATAAACTGTAGGAAGTAATATACTAAATTTTTGTAAAGAATAAAATAAAGATTTCAAAAAGGAAAGAAAATAGATATTTAAATTTTGAAAGTGTCACAGTTAGAGTGGCAGTGGCAGACAGAATATTAATTAAAAAAATAAAAATGAGAAGACGTAGTGAACAAGAGGTGCCTTTTTCCTTGGGGTAGAAGATTCAAAGTTCAGGTCTGAGAGATTCAGAAGTTAGATATGCATAATTTAATGCACCGTCATGTGTTACAAGCTACTACTATTTGAAGTTGGAGCAGAACAAACAGTCAATTTAACTCGTCCGGCAACATTGAAAATTACCAAAACAGACAAAAAGGTTGTTTAAAGCATCTGCAGCTTTGGATTCTTGCTTCTCAAGAGAAAATCATTTCATGGGGCACTTTCTTAATGGGTTAATTTAACCGGACATGGACTTGCACACTCATTTTCTTTTGTCTTGTAGGTTAAGTTTATACTTTTTCTATGATGGAAAAAACACTTTTTTCCTTCCTCTTTCTACCTCTTTTACGTTCTTTCCTATCATTTCTTCTTCTCTCTATGATTCCGATAAGGCCTTTCCTTACATTCGACTTTAGGTAAACAAATCAAATCACCCTCTTTCCTTTTACAACAGTTCACTTCGCCATTGCATTCACTATAAGTCGTAGGTAGTTTGGTCATTTCTTCTTTTGTTTTTTTTTTTTATTACTTTTTATAATTAACTCGTTTGCTTCGTGGTTTTGTTGATCAGCAAGTTGGGTAAGTAAATGTTGAATTTTGATCAGATCCTTTGGTTGACTTGGTTATGTCAGAAATTAGGTACCCAGTTCTGAAAAACCATACTTTCAAACCTGGAATTGCGTTATCATATACTTCAAAGCAAGCAAATGCACAAAATTTGATGTTAAAAAGCTGACATAGTAGGACTTAGGAATACCCAGTTTTTTGTTTCCATATAATATATATGCCAAGTACACGAGTATAGCTTATGTAATACATCTCAAGAATGTAATTTGAAGTGCTTCTTACTCTTCTTCTGTTATTCTATGATGATGTTTCAGGTAACCGAGTGGAATGTTTCAGTATGAGAGCTAAGAGTTTGATAAGTAAAAAGCAGATAAGCCTAAGATTGAGAAAAATGATTAAGTGTATATGCTCTGGGGAGCAGTTAAAGGTGGATGAATTAGGTTACTCATCGGAGTCCTTAGCAACCAGAGATTATTCAGCAAGTGGTGGCTTTTCATCTCGTCCTGGTGAAAACGACCCAAAGCTTGACAATACCAACATTGAAGAAGCAGAGTCTTCTCTTCGTGAAAGTGGTTATTTAAACTATGAGGTCAGATTATGTTTTTTCTTCAACTCAGCATCCCAATCCATGTTTACTTGTATTAAGCTTTTTTCGAAGAAATAGTAGAGCCATAATGCTGGAAACGATCAAATTTTTAATTTGATTACTTCAATTTTACTATTTTAGAGGCAGACACATATCATACAAGTTTGAATTGAGTCCTCTGGTGTATACACTGTTTAAATGAAAGACTGAATGGCTTTTCCGAACAGAGTTGTGATGTATATGATATTTTAAGTGATACGTAAATGGTATTATGCATTTATTGAGAAAAAGGTCATTTATAGGTTGCGATACATAAGCCGAAGAACACTCGATTAAAGTTTTATATATCGTACTTTTTCGGTGTAGAATATCAGGTGATAATTTCTCATGTCTGAAAAAGCAAGTTGGTATCAAACAATATTAGAGCGAGGGTGTTGTAAAGAGATTATGTTAGAGCCTTATAAGATGTTATGAAACTAAGTGACTTATTTCACAATAGGAAGCTAGAGCTTTGCTTGGAAGACTTGAGTATCAGAAAGGCAATGTGGAAGCTGCACTTCATGTGTTTGAAGGAATAGATATTGCTACTGTTGTTCCCAAGATTAAGGTTTCTATATCCAGAAGATGTGAACCTAATAGACGAAGTTCGCAAAGTGATGCTCAGCCTCCTATGTCAATGCATGCTGTTACTTTAATTCTTGAAGCTGTATTTCTCAAGGCCAAATCGTTGCAGGCTCTAGGAAGGTTTCAAGGTGTTTCTTTCATCCTTTTAGTTCTCACTTAATTCTCATTTAAATATATCCCTGCATACCAACTTAATGATCTTGCACTGTCTCTGGTTTCGGTGGAAATACTTAAATCCTTTGAACAAGAAATATATCAAAATCAATTAGTTTAAAGTCTATGGTTTTGCTTATTTGCAGATGCTGCTCAGTCATGCAAGACGATTTTAGACACTGTTGAATCAGCTTTACCGGAAGGCTGGCCTGAAAACTTAGTTTCGGATTGTAAACTGCAAGAGACTGTGGCAAATGCTGTGGAACTGCTTCCAGAGTTATGGAAGCTTGCAGGCTCTCCTCAAGATGTGATCTCATCGTTTAGGAGGGCTCTGCTTTATCATTGGAATCTTGGCATTAAAGCCACTGCAAGAATACAAAAGGAATTTGCTTTTTTTCTTCTGTATAGTGGTTGTGAAGCTAGTCCTCCTGCTCTTCGCTCTCAGTTGGATGGTTCCTTTGTGCCAAGAAGCAACTTAGAAGAGGCTGTTCTTCTGCTTCTGATTTTGCTGAGAAAATCTATTCTTGGATACATTGAATGGGACCCTTCATTAATTGATCACCTTTCTTTTGCTCTAAGTGTTTCTGGGGAATTCATGACCCTAGCTCAGCAGGTTGAGGAATTGCTTCCTGAAAACGTGGACAGAAAAGAAAGATTCTATACTCTAGCTCTTTGTTACTGTGGAGAAGGTGAACATACGACTGCTTTGGATCTTCTAAGGAACTCTCTGAATCACAGAGAGAACTCAGACTGCATAAAGGAGTTACTTTTAGCTTCAAAAATTTGTGCAGACAAGAAGATTTACACTGAAGAAGGAATCGGATATTCTTCCAAAGCCATTTCTCAGCTGAATGGAAAGTGCATGCAGATGGTAGCTATTGCAAATTGCTTGCTGGGTGTTCTACTGTCGTCAAAATCAAAGTCAGTTGCTTCTGAATCAGAGAAGGTTTTTTTGCAGTCTGAAGCACTCAGCGCTCTAAAGGATTCTGAGAGAACGATGAGGGAAAGCGATCCTTACATTGTCCTTCATCTTTGTCTAGAATATGCTGAACAGAGGAAGTTGAGCATCGCTATTGAACATGCAAAGAAACTGATTAAGCTTGAGGGTGGATCTAGTGTCAGTGCATATATTCTTCTAGCACGGATTTTATCTGCTCAACGAAAGTTTGAAGATGCAGAGCTTGTTATCGATGCTGCTCTAGATCAAAGTGGGAAATGGGATCAAGGAGAATTGTTGAGAACTAAAGCTAAACTACGTATTGCACAGGGAAAATTAAAGAATGCAGTGGAGACATATACTTTTCTTCTTGCTGTTCTTCAGGTCCAAAATAAAAGTTTAGGCACCGCAAGTAAGGTTGTAAAGATATGCGCCATATAACACTTTAATTCTTAAAATAACTCATTATCAAGGGGAAAAAAACATTAGAAACTTGATTTAAACTTGATTTACTTTTGTGATACAGAGTAAGGTAAACCGCGACAGAAGACTGGAAATGGAAATATGGCATGATTTAGCCAAAGTGTACACGGCCTTATCACAGTGGCAGGATGCTGAAGTTTGTCTAGCAAAATCTGAGGCTATTAATCCCTATTCTGCTTCTAGATGGCACACAAAGGGTATATCGCTTGTTTTCAATATAATTTTAGAAAGAATATGATTCGCCACAAAAATAGGAATCTTAGTTTATTTGAAGCTTAAGGTGTTTTACATTCCACACTTCCTTCAAGTTGCAGGTTTAGTTTTTGAAGCCAGAGGTGTTCATCAAGAGGCTCTGAAATCATTTAGGAAAGCATTAGATATTGAACCCAACCATGTGCCAAGTTTGATATCTACAGCGTGTGTACTCAGAAAACTTGGTGGTCAATCATCTTCAATAGTTAGAAGCCTTCTCACTGATGCGTTGCGCCTTGACAGAACAAACCCATCTGCTTGGTACAATCTTGGACTGTTCTACAGAGATGATTTGGGGACATCGGCAATGGAAGCTGTTGAATGCTTTGAAGCTGCAGCTTTTCTTGAAGAATCTTCTCCCATCGAACCCTTTAGATAGCACTTCCACACTTTTTTTGTTCACAAAAAATATCATAGTGAGCTACTAGTTTGTTTGTAAAGGTCAGCAATTTTTTACTTCTTTTTGGTACGTGAAATTTGAGAAAGAACACAGATTGTGCTATGATGTAATTAATAATTTATTCTCCCTTTTATGCTGGTTCAAAGATGAATAGAGATTGTGCACCATTTGTATCCACATCCAGGAACCTGCATAATAGACAACGGCTAATAACCTAGCACCATATACTTCTACCAAATATTTTATTTTTTATTAACTAAGCAACAAAATAATACCATTTATTTACCCACTTTGATTCATCTCTTCTTGGAACTAAAATCCTTCGTATCAATTTGTATATGGTGCACCAAGATTTACTATCTGAATAGTTCGCCAAGATTTCTCAAATTATCTTGGGCATTAAAACTTCTCATTTAGTGGCGTTCTCTAGCTTGAAAGCGAAATATCCACTTGTATAGTATATGTAAATTTGTTTTTCCCAAAAAGTAGACATTTTGACATTTTAATGTACATTTTGGCATACTTTAATATTATAGTATAGTTGTTTTTGTAATATATATATATATATATATATATATATATATATATATATATATATATATATATATATATACTCTCATATATTGAGTGGGATAGAAAGGTCAAGGGTGCTCGTAATTTCTGGAAAAGATGTTACATATTTAGATTATCTATATCTATCTACCAATCAAACTAACTTCACTTTCTACCCATCTATAACGTATCGTTCTCGATTCTGACACTCACATCTAACACTTATTTATACTTACTAATAAGTCTACAGTGATGCAAAAATAGCTCCCTGGATGCTTTTAATTTTTCGCCTACGAAATTTAGTTTCTATATTGCCAACCAAATTTATTAAAGAATAGTATACAGCATTATTCACTTTTTGATAAGCCATCCCATTTTCAACAGCAAAGGCATGGAATTTAACCTATTACTCACTTAATGCACTGTTCATCCCTTTCTAGCTGAAGTTCTCCCTTAATATATGCTTCCAAAATTCTCCTTCAACCCTTATACAGAAACGAAACATATCCCAGTAACATTTCTATTCAGACTTCCCCTTCTCCGTCGTTTGTATCATGACTATAATTAGATCTCTGATGTACTACACCAGTGCTGATGGTAAGCTTTCAAAAATCATACAAAAGCCATTATTGTAATCAAGGTATGATCTAATTGTGAAGAAAGTTCCATCACATTTAAATTTGCAGGTGGGCCGAGTTACCCAGCAACCTTACCTTAATCCTTTCTGTTATCAGCAAATCCGTTAACTTTAAACCTAAGGCCTAAAATTGTCTCAGTTTTATCATGTATGCTCTCATTTATATATTGCATTTTATTTATACATACCTATATCTATTAATCGTTCTTTGTGAAGAATCTAAGAATATGAAAAATCAAAAGCATCGAAACCAAATATGACACATTTATGTCGGGCAGAACAAGGTGAAAAGAGTTCCAAATTCTGTTCATAGTAAAAATTTGTAACACAAGAGGAGTTCATCTAATACACCAAGAGAAGTTCGCGCACTAACGTCTTCAGGAACACCAGAAAATATAATATAATGTCTCCAAAGGCATCACTAAAACAGTGCATGTTATAGTACTTCAATGGTTTTATATACACATTACATCCCTCTCCGATCGCCAATTGGTCCTTCACTGCGTGTTCTCTCTGCGGCGGACATACCTTGTCCTATCATTGTATCTTGGTCTGTCTTGATGCCTCTGTGGCTGTGGCTCCACCCTTCTCTGCCTTTCAGGTGATCTCTGGACGATCTCTCCATTTACAAATAATTCAGCTGCAATCAAAATGTTGTAACGAATAAATAAGTTGTCTATCATGAGAACATGGAGAAAACATTGATAACCAAGAATGGCAAGTCAATAAAGGTTTGTCACAATTGAAGTGGGGATGAATAATAAAGAGCAAGAGACCTTGTCATTGACTTACTCTATTGAATCAGGGATTAATGTCATTGCTAAGTGCTTACCAAGTGGACAAAACCAAGAAGCATATAACAACCATTCACTTTTTACACTAACATACAAAAATAGAAACGAATAAATACATGGAAGCCTTAACCAATTAATGAAAGATAATATACATAGCATATTTCAAATTGCTCAACCCAGAACGAAAAAGGAATGTCAATTTTTAGCATTAAAAAATAAACTTATTCAAAAGTTTTGCACTGTTGTTGTAAACAAAAAACTCGTGGCATATCAGATGGGTAATGAGTGTATCTAGTGCAATGATTCCGAAACTCATTTTTGTGAAGCACCAAAGACAGCATAGAGAGAATTTCGTGAGTAAATTGAAATTCAAAGCTAGCCATTACACGTGAAAAATTTACTTTGCCAAGACGGAATGCCAATAAAAGAAAAGTACAGTATTTTTCTATAAAGGTTGCTACTAGTGATTTCTGTTTCCTACCTACGTGCACAAATACTGAACCAAGAGTTTCATCAGAAAGCAGAGACATTTTAAATTAAAACGAGCAAAAATTCATCTTCATAGAGTAGATATGGAGACTACCATTAGAGTAAATACTCAACACAAAAAATTGTAGGAGTACTGGACTGGAAGACAAGACATATCAAGTGGTTTTATATATATCAACTCCAATGATTCTGAAACTCCAAAGTTCTTAAAGCAACAGAATAGGATTGAAGAGAATTTTATGTGAGTCCATTAGCATTCAAAGCTAACCATTACCCATTGAGTTCTTAGCTTCGCCAAGATGGACTGCCATTAAAGGGAGAAAAGCAGTGTATTTATTTATGAAGATTATTTAAAATGATTTCTTTGCCTTATTGAGTAAGTACACAAATACTTAACTCTAGAATTTCATCACAATGTGGAAAAGGGAGAGAAGTTTTAAAAATCAGATCAGCGACAATAGAAATGAAAATTCAGGCACCACTGGCCTGGAAGAGAAAAAAATTATGTATCATCTCCAATGATTCTGAAACTCCACAAGTTTTTGAAGTAACAGAACAGGATAGAAGGGAATTTTATGTGAGTCCATTAGCATTCAAAACTAGCCATTACTCATTGAGAGTTTCTAGCTTTGCCAAGATGGACTGCATATGAAGGTAGTAAGAAAAGAACAGTATTTTTCTCTCTGAAGGTTCTTTCAGCTGATATTTTTCCTTAATGTGTGTCCACATAAGTACTCAACACCAGAGTTTCATCAGATTGTTGTAAACAAAAACAGATAAGATTTTAACTTTAAATAAAGGACCAACCATCGCCATAAAGAACAATTAAACACTAAAAGTTATATGAAGACAGGTAAGAACACCATAAAGACAATATTGGCACTTCTGGCCAGAGCACACAGTAACGTGTGACTAAGTCCAATGTATCAACTCCAATAATTCTGAGACTCCATTACTGTGTGAAGCAACAGAACAGGATTAGAGAGAAATTTGTATGAGTCCATTAGCATTCAAAGCTAGCCATTGCCCATTAAGAGCTTTTAGCTTTGCCAAGATGGACTGCTGATAAAGAATAGTAGTGTACACTCAAACTTAGATGAAGAATAACCTAATCCAAGATTTTTAATTACATAACCTTCTAAGAAAGGTCAATAATGAAATAAATTACCACAATGACAATCCGCATCAATCCATTTCCAACAACTACAATTAATTATAACAAGTTAAAAGAGACGCAATAAAAACTCAATACGATTGGCGATAACACACACGTATAATCTACATCTTCAAAACGTATACATACAGAACAGTTTAGTTAGACATTAGATGTACACCTAGACATCACAACTTAAACCTTGTTTTTTCAGCATGGACCAGCATTATAACATTGTTGAGAAAATAAGCAAACAAAAATAAAGTCATATTTTCACATTTTCAAAACTAGAAATGAACCATAAAAACCCAAATTAGTAGGAAAATAAGTAGTTAAAAAGACACAAAAGAAAAGCATTAAATCCTCACCGCCATAGTCCTTGTTTTCCGGATCGACATACGAATCCGGTAGCACAAACAAAACTCCAGGCAACCCTACACAAATAAAAAAGAGTGAAAACATTGCGAAAGAAACACACTCAAAAAAAAATCCATAAAAGGAGGAGACATACCTTCTAACTTATTAGAGGTTTCCTCGTCAATCTCACAGCCGAAACCAAAGTACCTCTCGCAGGAAACATTGTAAATCTTCTTCTTAGCTTCCTCTTCGCTGCCTAAAACCTTGGCAAGGGTTTGGATGTAGCAATCAATCATCTGCTGCTTGTTGGCATTCTCGCCACCTGGCTTGTCCATCACAATGAGCCAGTGGTTGTAGTCGCAGCCGGGGAAAAGAGGCGCCATCTCGGTGGGAGGGCGATCGCTGAAGGACGAAGATCCGGAGTTGAGAGGCGAGTAGGCGGAGTCGCCAGCTCGGTTGACACGGCATCGGATCCCGGCAACGCGAGTGGAGGGAGGAACGATGGCATGGGAGAGAGGGAAAAGGAAACGACGCGAAGGGAGTGAAAGTGTTGAGGGTTTGGGTAATGCAGCGGTGAAGGTGCTGGTGGAGAGAAGACGCATGGTGAAGCGTGCGCAGGATGAGGAAATGGCTCTTGCCATTACACACTTACAGTGCTTCAGGATTAGGGTTTTTAGGGATAGGGTTTTGCCTGTGCAGGAGCAATCCGATTCCCACCCTTTTTATTGACGAATATCACAATTTTAAAATAAAATAATAATATCATGGGCTGTCCACAAAATGTTTACCCAGGCCACGGCCCATGCTAGTTTGAAGCTAGGCCATTGTTTTTCGGACACACTTTTTTTAGGACACCACCACCGTGTTTCATTTTTATTTTTTTTACCAAAATTTAAACAAGATCGAATGAATTTGAGGAGTAATGAATGGATCACGCACGGCCTCAATGTGCCAAACATGACAAGTGTCCTCGGATCCTCACTTTTTGTCCAGGTTTGAAAATGTTCATGGTAAACGAGGATCTTTTAGTAAATTAAAACATATTTTAATAATTCAAACACTCCAAAAATTTAAAGTTATATGTCATATATATATGTCTGTTAAACGATTTATCCTTTCTTTGATGCTGAAAAGACGTAAGTGCTAAAAATAGTCAATTAAACTACTTTTGAAGAGTAGAGGAATGACCTAATTTTTGTTTTTGTTATACTTTTCAAGTCTAAATGTGGTTATTGTGAAAACTAGGTTCCTAATATTAAGTGGTTTCAATAAATTTTATGTTTTAAATATTTTTGCTAACATGTTGATGATGACATTGTAGCTGAAACATTAAAATGGCATAAATAATTGATGTGATATCATATATGACGTTAGTACGAAAAACCATTATTCTGAACTTACAACTCTTTACATAATTACTATCATGAATGAAGATCACTAAATAATTCATCCTATTTTGTTTAAACTGAACAATATATAATATTACTATATTAGTTAATTTCAATTTAGCATCTCAAGTATATAAAATAAATATTATTATAATAGTTACTAACAGCACAATAGCTTGCTTAAAATAAACAGTACAAAAAGTTTATGTAGTTTATATAGAACCACTGTTTTTTAATATAATTATTTTCAAAATATTTTGTAATAAAAAACTGAATAAATAGTCTTTTAATAAATACATGTGTAACTGTAACACACTACGTCATTTCAGTTGTTCCATATTTTTTTTTCCTATTATATAAAACTCAGCAAATAATGATAAGTGGTTTATTTATTTCAACTTACAATTTATTTAAAGTTTAAGCAACAAAAATATGTAATAGAAGAATGAATTTTTTTACATACGATTTCAATATATTTTTTGGATTCCACTGTCTTACATTATTTTTAAAGTCTTAAGTCTACTTTTACTTCCATGTAAAAGTTTTGCAAGACCAATCATTTTTTATTATGAAATATTTATCTAGAACGAAACTTATTTTTGATATAAAAAGCTCTTATTTTTATAATTTAATATTTTATTTAAGGCTTAAGATCTTAAATCTATTCTCCAATGAAAGTATCTTATAAAATCAATGTCTTAAACTCTTAATATGACCCGACAACATAGAAGTTCTAATTCTTAAATGACTTTTTACCCATAAAGTGATCTCTATCAATCTAATAATTAAACTACAATGTCATATTACCATTTTGTCTGGCAATAAATTAAAAATATATATAGTTTGATGTATTAAAAATTATGTTAACATTTATACATAAGTTTACAAGATAATAATATTTTGACTTATTTCTTTTTACACATTTTCAACTTATCACTCTAATAATTTTTAGATTGTTCTATTACACTACTTAAAACAAGATTAAAAAATAAATAATTAAAAAGTTATTAAAGTGATAAATTAAAAATAGGTGAATTAAAAGATTATTATCCATTTTATTATGTATTATTGAGGTTGTTTAACATTCCCCATACATAGATGCATAAAAAGTGGAGAAGATCCATAGGCAATTAGGTCCAATAACTTAGTCAATGGCTTTACTCACCGAATATATTGAACGGATGACGGAATGAGTGGATCACTTCGTATAAAACACCCTTCATTTTATTCTATTTTTTCCGTTTAAATCTTATCAAAATATAATTTTCATTTTTACAATTTTAATAACACTCTTTTATGTTCAATTTGCTTTTATCTGTTTCTTTAAATTTGGTCAAGTTTATGTAAATCTGTATATCTTATGGAGGTTATAAAAAATAATAATAAGGCACGGTGATAAATAAAGTGATTACTACAAACAATATAAGATAAATCAATAATTAATCGTTAGAATAAGAAATATTACTCAATTGCAAATATAAATTAAAACTTAAACAAAATAGACAGCATGTAACGGAAGACAAAATTTTTACAAAATATTATTTTAGAATAAATTGTTTTACTCTCTCCAAAAAATAGTTGAATTCTTCTAAAAATTTTATAGATTTGTAATTCCTATATTTAATAAAATAAAGTATTCATTTAGTCTTTAAAAAATACTAAAATCTTAGCACTTTTATTAAATGTTGAGAAACGAGCTATTAAATTTGCGTAATTGTTTTATATATATAAAAGAAAAAACGTGGTAACCTACCTTGACCCAATTGGATTGTTATTGAGTTAGGTCGTTTTGACAGCCACAGAATGGGCATATCAAACCCTAAAAATTGTCATCGTCGTTAATGTTGGTCGCTTAAACTTACATTAGGTATAGACAAGATCGTTCCTTTATTGAATAGATCTTCAGAAATATCTATATGCTTATCGAATCATTTTAAAATTAATGATTCTCTTGGGATATATATATATATATATATATATATATATATATATATATATATATTAGCTTATGGATTACACAGAATAAATATTTATTTTATAAGGCTAATTTTTATTTCAAATAATCAATTTAAATGTGTTCTTTATATTCTTTATTTTTATTATATATAATATATTTATTGTTGGAGTTTTCTTTATTTTTCATAACTCAATATATGAAAAACATGGAAGGTACCAACTCCAATCAATCAAATGGTTTTTTCAAAAATTACGAAACATGTAAGTTATTTTACATACAAGTTATCTATTATTTCACTAGAAGAAGAACAAAATAAAGTTTAGGGCCATGAACAGTAATTTGATCAATCATCAAGAAAGAAAATCGTTGCCAAAGTTGATAACTATATAAAAAATGAAATAAATATATATATATATATATATATATATATATATATATATATATATATTAAACAATAAAAAATATTAAATAAAAATAAATTTTAAAAATAAAAAATAAGTAATCAATATATTAAAAATTTAGATAACATTTTATAAACTAAAAATTGTTTCTAATCCAAAATAGTTTTTATTATAACTAAAAATTTAAAAAAAATTAACTACCAAAAATTTAATGTCTAAATTGAATTAGTCTCTAATTTAAAATTAAAAACTAATTTAGAATAAATAATAATAAGTAGTTAATATTTTGATGGTTAATATTAAAGATCAATTTTAATTTTAATTCACAAATTAGTTATATTTTTTTTATTAAATAATAAAGATTATTTTAGATATCAATAATTTTTAATTTATAAAATAATATCTAATTTAGTCAATATAATGACTAAATATTTTATTTTCTAAAATTAATTACTATTTAATAAATTTTTTTAGTAAATATTATTATATAGAGTGAAATATAGACAAAGGATACGATGCACAAGATAATAATACATGATCATATATCAACATAGAGTGAAACATAGAAAAAGGATAAAAGACTTTTATTTATAATCAACATTTGTCTCGTCAAGCAACTAGTATAGTGTTTTTTAAGCAGCGAGCATTTAACTTTTATCTAACAGAAAAACTACTTCAAACAACTAACCTAATGTTGCTTTTCCGTAGGAAGAAAAGTACTTGAAGCAACTCCAAAGAAAGGTGAAAGATGTGCTAAACATCTCCGATTAAAAATATAAGGTTTAAATACGTTTTTTTTCCGTTTTCATAACATTTGTTTAATTTGGTCATTTTTTTAGTGTTCAATTAAATCATAATTTTTGTCAATTTTCATTAATTTAGTCATTTTTGTTATCGTTATTTAAATAGTCAATGTATGTTAAGAATGCATGTTATTTTTCAATTTTTGTTTTTTTAATTAAAAATAATTGTTCGTGTGTAAAGTTAGTATGTCATGTGTTAATGTCAATGTCATAGGTCAGTTAATGATTGACATTTCTTTTTGTTTAATTTTGTCTCTTCCAAATTGATACAAAATTTAATTTTTATATAAATTTGGTCTCAATTTGGAAAGGATAAAATTACTTTATTTTAACCAAATTTGAGACTGAATTGAACAAAACTAACTAATATAGGGACTAAGTTCAACAAAAGGAAATGCCACAAAAAACAAACTAACATATGATACTGACATTAACACGTGACACGATGCTGACTTGATACATTGACAACTTTTTTTGAAAAATTAAAATAGAAGAAAAAAAAATTTAAAAATCAGAAACTAATACATGACATATATTATTCACATACGTTAACTATTTAAACACCATTAACAAAAAGAAACAAATTAACTAAAATTGACGAAAATTATCATATAATTGAATGCACAACAAAAAAGATGATCAAATTAAATAATACAGCAAAAATAGAAAAAAAATATTTAAGCCAAAATATAAATATAAAAGTTGCATAATAATTTTCTTATTATTACATAATTTTATTTATAACAAATAATTAATTATTGTTATTAAATCAAAATATTTGAGTGATTTTATTAAAAAAATGCTTATAAGATAACTATTTTTAGACTTAATATTTTAACGCTACTTTTGAAAATTTATGGAAATGAAATTATATTTTTTGAATTTAAAAATCATAACAACATATTTATTCTAAATATTAAGGACTAGAAATGTAATTAAATCTTAATATTTTTGTAGGTCAAGAAAATCAGCTTTTTCATAAATAAAGAATGGATATGAAGCTGAAAAAAATTAAAATATAATTATTTAAAAATTCATAATATATATATATATATATATATTTTTTCATTTTATAAATTCTAAATATTGACCTAAATATATAATGGAAAATATTTTTTGATATCCTAAAAATTAGAGTTGTCAAAGTGGGTTAGAACTTGTGCACCCAACCCATCACGGATTCAGGTAAGGTTGGGTTGAATTTTGGTTATAAATTTTAATACGAATTTATTTTTGACTTGGTCCACCAATAATCTGGCTCACACAGATTGAATTCGTAATAAGATGTTTGCTCACCAACTCACCTCCTGCATATTGTTTTGAATTTGGGTTGGATTGGGATATTTTGTTTTAGTCAACATATTGGGTTGACACATGTAAACATAATATTTTTATGATTTTGATTTGTATCTGAGGTTTAAAATTATTTTATATTGTATTTGAATTGTAGTGAAGTTTATTTAGATTTTAATCACAATTACAATTTAATTTTTTTAGAATAAAAAATATATATTTTTTTAATTAAATAAATTAACCCGTTTAATCTATCAATTTGTCTGAATTTAAATTTTTTTACTTGATAATAAATAAGCTGGGTTATTGATTTACAAAATAATAAATCCGTGATGCACGAGCCGAACTGGACCAAATAGCATGTTTTAACAGCTCTACTAAAAATAGTTAAAATCAGAAATAATATATTTTTACACATGCTCCATTACCACGTATTTAAGAAATAATATATTTTTACACATGCTCCATTACCACGTATTTAAGCTGTCCAGTAGTATCTCCGTTTAATATTATCCAATTTGGCTGCGTCTGAATCATTTATATTATAGGTATTTTTATACAGCGAAAAGGTAATGGGAATCATAAATATCTACCTCCGGGATTCGAATCATCGATAGTTGTTTGGAACTTAAATTATTATTTTTTAATTCAATATCAATTGAACCGGTAATTTAATCAGATAAATTGCAATCAAACTTGTGATAATTTAGTTTATAATTTTTACGCTATATAATATAAATACTAATAGTTTGACAAAATAATTTATACTCATGTAAAATCCTTAATTATGAATTTTATTTAGCTTTAAAATATTTTAGATCGATTTAAAAAAAAAAGACCTTTGTAGACACCGATTCAAACCAGTTATGATAAGATTAATTAATTGAATCATTCATGCACATGGTAAACATGTAAAAATGACAGTTTAAACACAATTTAGTTGCTAATTTCATCATTAAATTTACTGCGCCGGCCGTGATTTTATTTTGTCCAGTGAATTATATTAAAAAGAAAACTTAAAATATGCATAGAAAAAATCACATAAATTATTGGAGAATGTGGAAAATGAAGGCATTGAAAAGGTTGCTTGAGAACAGCCCAATAGTGCGTGTTTATAGATTTAGAAGTTAAGTAAAATGAATCATGAATAATTAATTCTGAATATATAGTTTAAGATAAATGAATTGTTTTGGACAAACATCTTAGGCTAAACACGTGGGTCCAAGTATGATTAATAAGTGACATCTTAGGTTTGAGAGAGCATGAACGGTGAATGATGCAATGAGTTGAATAAATATCTTCCAATAGCCATTTGAGAATTGCAGAAACGAGAGTAACAGATAGGAGAATCACATATTTTGTTGTTTGAAAAGAGTGTGGAAGAACATGAGCACATGAATAAGGTGTAGCGAAAAAATGGTTAATCTAATCCTTAACCCTTTTTGAAAGTTCAAAGTTTTATGGAAAGGGGACTAAAAGTAGGGATGGAAATTTTAGTACAGAAAGCAGATTCTTGTTCTTTTAGGTATAGATCCAATTACAGATGTAAATGTGAATCAACTATGAAGAATTTGTGGTGCAAATATGAAGTCAAATTCTTCACGGGATTATTCTGTCATCACTCAAAACAACCTTTATTCACATTTCTTTTCATATGGCTACTTACCACTTTTAACATACTGTTTCATATATTCTCTATTATCACTCTCTCTACCAAACCAACTTGTTGCTATAAAAAATGCTTTTCAAGTTTTTACAAACTTATAGGTCTTAACTAGGAATGAAATATCGTATATTACAACCGAAAACTACTGAAAAAGTTATCTAAACGTATCGTATTATGGGTTTGGGTTACGAATGCTGCGGAATTTCTTATTGGGTCCATTTTTCCAATTATGTATAAGAGTCACAATTCTTAGCCACTTGCTTCGATAACTTAAGTTTAGTTTAGACCAACCATTTGATGGTCATTACGATTTATGTTCACGTGTGAATGGGAAGAAAATAGATTGGAAAATTGTGGATGGTGCTTACCTATTTTGTTTGATTAAAGACAACATGAGGAAAAAGGAAAAAAAATTGACTTAAAAAAAGGCCTCAATTCATATACCTTTTTTCATCCTCTAATCAAAACATGTTCACTCCAAGTCAAATCTAAATTATACAATCATATTTTATCAAGCAACACTAATATTTTATTTCAAATGGGAGCTACAAATCTATTATTTCCATCATTTAGTACATAAAATTATTCCTAAATTTCATTCAAATGACAAATTATACATGAAAGTATCAGCATAATTCAAAAGTATAAAATAGTGAGATAATTAGACTAAAATGGACTGAAAATACTAATTAGTCTAATATAAAAAATGCAAAAACTATAAAATATTACAAAAAAAATATTAAAAATGTTTTCAAGAGATTCTACCAGGCTTTGAATAAGGAAGTACTGAAAAAAAAATGTAAACACTGTTTTTTATCTATTTATTTCTAGACTTATTACTCGATTTTTTCTATATTTTGTAAGATTTTCCTTATGAATTTCACATAAAAAATTATAAAAAAAATTACTGTTTTTCTCATAGATTTTGTAAAGTTTTCATAAAGTATTTGCAAAAAGAAATCATAAACTGTACAAAGTATTACTAGCGATCGAATAAAGATAGAGCCTCGATTTTAGTTACTAAAAAACTAAACTACCTTTGTTTTATTCATTTTATTAATATTTATGTTATTGACAAGAAAGAGGAGAGATGTAGCTTTTTTATTCAACTAATCTTCATTTTAAAATTAATAGTTATCGATGTATTTTAAGAATACAGTAAAGAAATAACAGAAAAAATCAATAAAAAATTCAAACTCTCTTAAAATTCATTGAAAGTTTTTTTTTTTATCGACTGAAATGAAACAAAACCAAATTAATAAGTAGATGATAAGAGTTACGTGGTACTTTTATTACACTATAATTAATTGTAAAACGACATTTACATCAACTATATCTATAATCAAATATCTGATATGAGTAAATTTTTATGAGACTTCATAACCCTGAACTCATTTTCAACATATACATGAATATAAAGTGGTGTGATATGTATATCAGTTTAGTTTGCCACAGAAAGAGTCCTAACAATAATGAAGTTCACCATGTGCATAACATGATGACAACCTGTTGCGGAATGAGAAGTTAGTGAAGATAAGTCCATATTGCATTCAATGATGATGATGATGATACCACCATATTACCATGAGAAAAACAAAACAAAAATAAGATAGAAAAATTAAATAATGGACAATAATTATATATAAATCTAACATGTTTTTTTTTTTCATTGTATTGGTTGTCTTTTTAACAACATAAAAATATCTTCAATATATAACTTATATAACTATTATAAGTTCAATGTAAAAATAGGTTTCAACCTATTTCATGTTATGTAACTCAACTAATTGTAAGCTCTTAATCTACTTTTGAGAAGATAAGTCCGACTAATTCTGGTTTTATCGATGCGCCCCATAGATTATATATTACTCGAATTATATAAAACAAGTTGTCTGAATTTGAAGCAGAAAAAAAGAGTAAAATTGTACTATTCTTCTCGAAAAAACAGTTTAAGACATAAGATAATATAATTCATTTACACAATGCGTACAAACTCTGCAAAAGAAAATGGTTTGAGAAGAGTTAATTATATATCCATATTTGTCTGGTAGCTAAAAGACACTAGTCATACAACCTTCCATGTTTCCCTCCTAGGAACAATTGAATCATAATTTATTTGGAAATAAGTTATTTAAATTATTAAGTAAAATATCCCCATAAAATGGATCAATATAGTTTTCTCCTCTCCTATATAACTAGAAATTTAATTTCAACTCAAAATCTAATCATATAGATTCTTACTTAAAAAGTGGATTTTAAACTTAACTTATAAAGTTTACAAAATCAATTTATAAGATAAAATTTGAATCCATTTTCATAGTTGAAACTCTTAATTAGAGTGTTTGCAACGTGATTTTATTCAACATTTAGTTAAAAATATGTTAAAATCAACTATAAAAGTTTTAAATATAATAACTATATGTAATTCAATAAATATAAAAGAATTTCAAATTAAACTATTTTTTTTCAATTTTTTAAATTGATTTTAAATTTGATTGTATTATTTGTTATTAATGCATTAATTAATTCTTATTTATCTTAATGAATAACTTTATTATTTATATTTCTTACAATATTGTGTATAATATTAAATAACTTATTTATATTTATTAATATTTTTCTTTCAATTTATCTATTAATGAAATAAAATAGAAAGACAAAAGTGTTGTTACACCATAACAAAGAAAAAAAATAAAAAATAAAAGTGATTATATTACATTTATACAAAAATACATATTAAATAATTTCTATCTTATGTCTCTCGAAAATTTAATAAAAACTCTCCCTCTTTCTATTATATATATATATATATGAAATTCAAAACATCATAATCAGAACTTTTATATTTTTTTTCTAGTAATATTTTAGTTTGTTTTAATTCTTTTCTCCTCCAACATTATTAATGCAATGTTTAGAATATTTGAATAACTCTTCTTCTATCACATATTTATATATTAAACACATCACTTCTCATCCACAAACATATTGGTATAAAACAAATTAAACACATTATATATTTTTTCTCTCACATATATATCCTTTTATATGAGTAAAGTAATAATTATAATATAATATTTGAATAATTATGTATATTTAATTTAATTATTGGATCACAATAGAAATGTCAAAATGGGTTTTAACTTATGAATCAATTTGGTTCATCATATGTTCAATTTATTTATCAAATTATATATATTGATATTTTTTTTAATTATTATCTTTATAATAATATTTTAACAATTAGGTGAATATTTTTATTTCACTATTATAAAAGTTAGATTGAGTTAATTCATTTTAATTATACTGCGATAAATATATAAAATAAATTTCAAAAAATGAAAATATTTATAAGTAAGTCAACTTACTAATCTACCAATCTATGATGAGTCGAATTGAGTTATAAATTTTTTGACTCACTATAAAATAAGTTAAATGAACTAATTATTTTTTAACTGATCTCATGATGGTCAACTCATATAAACAATATGAACCGAACTAATTGGTTAAAAAAATAAAAAATATTTAAATTTTGACGAGTTTTCAATTTTATGCATCGAGATTTAGTTTCTCTTTTTGGTAATTACAATTTTTAAGCCTAATATCCTTAATCAATGAAAAAGCAATTTGAAATCAGTTTTCTTTTTTTCTTGCGGAACAAGTTTGGTTTGGTGTATTTTATTTTAGGAACTTATGCGTAATTTCTTTCTATAATTGAAAAAAAAAAATGTATTAAACTATTCTTGTATAAGTTACTACATATTGCTTTCACAAAGAATCCTAGCAAAATTACTGAAAAGAATCTAAAAAGTTGTTTATGGATATATATATTTTTGTAAACCAATTAGAAGTGCAAATGTTTTATTTATTGTTAACTATCTAACATATTTTTATTCTGTATCAATAAGCCTTGTAATATGCTGTAATTTTTGTCACACTGGGGGCAACATTTTCTTGCAAACCTCCTCTGTGATGTGACGGTAGCCCCAACTAAGTGTCCAATATGGTTTTGGATTTTTAAGATGCACTGCTTCAGTGTTTAATAAAATTCCTGTATGTAGGGCTATTCATGAAGAAGTTTAATATATCACGCTTCTCTTCCTTTTCTTAAAGTCCACCAATCCCATTATCAACATGCTTCCTCTTTTCTTCCTATCATCTCTTTTTTATTCACAAATTCACATTTTACTTCAAATACTTCCCTCTAATACTGTGCTAGGTTGGTGGTTTCAATTCTATTTCATCAATTTTACAATTTCTTCTTTCCTTCCCACATGGTTGCGCAGGACAAATAAAAAATGCAAATATTTATTAGGTGAAATAGAATGTCATGATACTACGTTAAAAGTAGATTTTAAGTTTAACTTAATATCACAAAATCAATCAGTTTGTAACATAAAATTTGTATTTCATGAAATTATTGGAAGTAGACTTCTAACTTTAAATGTATCGGTGAGTGTGATTCTTGAAAAACAATTGGAAGCTTTTTTGGGTCCATAAAAGCAGAGTATTCTGGATTCTGTGGTTCCTGGAGGGATCTATAAGCTAGCTTCTATATCCATTATCATCGAGATAGAATTGTGCAAAATTTTATGCATATTTGACCACTGAAGTGCAAGAACCATATATTTTGCATCTTTTCTGTACCCAAAAAATGTGTTAGAGAAAGAAAAAATGCTTCTAGTATTGTGCCTTTGAATTGATTTTGATCGGACTGATTTGATTTCCACTTTGCATATATGGCTCCAACTTTTGGAAAATTCTAGTAATTCTTCTTCCTTTTTTAACAAACTCTTTCTTCCTTTATTTTCTTTCTATTCTTTTAAAGTGTTTCTCGTCTTTCTCTTCAATAGAGTAAATAACAACTTTAACAAATCATAATTTGTTTATAATATTTTGTTCCAAAAAAATTATCTTGTTTATTCTATAACTCTTGCTATAAATATTTCAGGTTACATAGGTTCAACAAGTTAAGAAAGGTGTAATCCTAATTGAATCAATTTTAGATCAGTGTCTTGGTTATTTGAGAATTTTTTTTGTTTCTTAGTGAAAAAGCAACTCTCAAGTAAACGATAGTTGATTTTATCAAAGAAAGTAATTCCTTTTTTGATAATATTGACGAATGTAGATTATTAAAAAAATAATTGATTTGACGTCTTTGAGAGTTGTTGTTTTTATTTTTGTATAATTGGATATTGTAGTCTTGTATATAATTCTGGGGTTTTTATCAGTCAATTTGAGATTGAAGGGGTATTTGAAGAGGTGATGTGAATAAAATAGTATAAAAATAAAAATACATTTGAAACTTGATACAACAATATTGTATCAAATTGAATTGAAGAGATTAAGAATTGTCTGTGAGGTGAACAGAGTTAAACCATTTGAGTGCTGTATTTGACATGTTTTTTTAATGTTAAATACTTTTTTATTTTATGTTAAGAATTGATAGGATTCTCTATGGTTGTCTTTTGAATTTTGCATTATATGCATAGAGACGGAAATTCGTTACTGAATCTAACCTTAAAGACTAAAAAGTTCATTTATAAATCAATTTTGTCTAATAATAAACATTGAGCAGTGAATAATTAATTTTCTTAATTAAATGCACTCTTAGTAAACTATAGTTAACCCACCTAGTTACTATGCTAAAAGAAAAACTTGTCATATGAAATTGTTTAATTCAAGTTTTATACTCTTGTTTTTAGTTAAAGTTATTTAATATTAACCTAGTCAAATATCAATTTTGAAGACTAGTACTAAAAGAACGTAGACTATTAAGGTAATATTCAAATTTAAAATAAAATTAACATTAAAAACAAGTGTGACATTGCACCTGAATTTTATTTGTTTACAGATTTTTTTTCAATGAATTTTTGAAGCTTTAATTGGTTGGAACTAATAATTTTTGGTAAACATAACTCTGACTAGTGGTCAACTAAAAAGAAAGAAAAAAAAATTAAAATGTAGTTTAAATAAATTTATACTTTTATAAATTAATTTGAAAAATCTCTGGTTATTTTGTTTTATTTAATTTATTTTTTCATGAATAAATAAAATAGAACAAAATACGTGTATAAAAATTTGTAAACGAGTTTTTCAACCATAGAGTTGGGTGGACTCAACTTCCGTTGCCACAACTCGTGGAACACTAAGACATGGATTCGGTTGGATGAAATTCCAAGATTCCCCACTATCACCTTTATTATATGTTTAACTTCAATTATTTCAAGAATGACATGATTTTAATCTATTATTTTTTTTTTTTACGAATTATACACACGATTACATTTAAAACAATAATATTTTTCAAATTTAACTATGCAATTTTTTTCTCTCATGCTTAAAACCATTTATACTTTTATAATTTAGCTATACATATTTTCTACATATTATATTTTTATTTACTCTTTGTTTAAAAAATGACATAATATATGAATTACTTATTAATATATGACAATGAAAATTTTTGTGGAGTTGCAATGGCAACATTTTGTATTTTGATTTGCGGATTTAATTTTGTGGACTGGTAATACCAAAATTCTGTAGTTTGAATTGGAGATTCTCTTGGATCAAATTTAAACCATCAAAAGTGTTTGTTTTACATGATAGGTTCGAAGAAAAACAGGGAAAGGATTAATAAAGTCAACAGGAAAAAATAAAAAAGAATCTGCATGCCCAGAGGCTAAAGCTTGATGACCCTTTTCCAAAAGTAGCACTTTGAATAAAATGATATAATTAGCGAAATCTCTCTAGATTTTATTTTTCAGGAAATTTTAAAACTTTATTTTTCACTTCTAATTGGTATTACTTTAGTAAATAGTGATGCCTATACATACCATACCTACTTCCGGGGAACCGCCCACGATTTCATTTCAGACTTATTTTCAATACGTGTCACACTTTTAACTTTGATTTCCTCAGTCGACAAATTTTACCGATTTTATCACAGGAATTATTTTCCCTTTAATTGTAATATATATATTATAAAACTAAATATTAATAATAATTCAATAAGTAATAACAACGGATGACTAAATAAGTTTAATAAACAAAAGTTTTGTAGTAATAAATTTTGGATGTCTCTAAAAAGGAAATTAATTTTAAATTTCATTGTATAAAACTGGTTTTTAGAGTGAGATTTTATTTATATTTTTATATTTTTAAGTGAAAGTCTATGTCTATCTTATAAAATTTATATTTTCTTTTAGGTTTTTGATACCATTCCTCTTTTATTCTTTCAAAATACACTTATAATTATTTTTATTTTAAAATATATTAAGAAAATTTAAATATTAATATAATACATTTTTAATACTCAATAAAAAATAATGCCAAAATATCAGTAAAAAATATGGGATTCCTTTCATATATTGAAGTAACATTATCGACGTATACCATTTGAAGTAATAGATACAAGTATTAACTCTTATGATTTGTCAACGGGGCAGGTAAAATATGAGTATTAGCTCCTCGTATGTTATTTACTGGATAAATATTTGTTTTGTGTTGTGCATGTATTCGCATATTTTTTTAATATTCACACGTATCCACGGGTATTTATAAAAGAAAATTTTAATATTTAATAAATAATTTAACCATAAATTAAAATAAAAAATACAATGCATAACCTTTGTAAATCTCAAACAAAGTGAAACTAATTCATTTAAATAGTGTTGAATGACAATTTACAAATAAATGAAGATGTTTTAAAATCAATTGATAAAAAATAATTCATTCAAATCAATGTGTTAATGTTTTAATATTTTTTTTAATTTAAAGTAGAATATAGCTGGTACGGGTATCCACGGGTACGGATACTATGATATTCATATCCACCTCCATTAACATGTGGGTATAAAAAATACTTGTACCCATTACCACAGATATCCATTTTCTATTGGTTGTAATTTTTATCCGCGGATACTCGTGGGTACGGATTTTGTTGACATCCTTACTTATAACAAAAATATAGTTTTTAACAGAAAAAATCATATAATTTTTATAAACAGTATTTTTTTAGAAAAAGTTTAACAATCTCGCAAACTTCCATTTATTCCAAGCTATCAAGATCGTACATGATCTTGTTTATAAACGAAACCAATTTTTTTGGCCATATACTCATTCCTGATTATTTATTTGTAATAATTTTGTTTCATAATTATTGAATGAAAGGGTTTAAAATTGATGCAAAATGATAATTGTATTGTATTTTAAGTATATTTTTAGTTATAAAATAGTTAAATTAAATAATTTCGTCCTTTATTTATTTAAAATTATTACTCTATAATTTAAATCCTCTTACTCCTCTTCAACCTCCGTGTACATCATTTCTAGAGTGTACTGATCATCATCTCTCCATTCTCTTTTTCAAGTAAAAATATAAGAGATACAAATAACATGTTTAACTTAATTAAAGAAAACTGTGATCAAAATATGTTTTTCTTTTAGTTTTCAACTTTCCTTTTGCCCCATACACGTTGTTTGTGAGTCAATGCATGTTTGATCAACTGAGAAAAGATGAGTCATTACTAGTGTAAATCCATGATGGTGCGATTATTGGATAGGTTTAGTATTTTGGAAGAAATATAGTATATCTTGGGCTATTATTAGACGATAACTAATATTATCGTGTTTTATTTTTTATTTTTTATTGTTATTTGATTAGTATTATTATTATAGCCATTTTAAGTTTTATTTAATAAAATTGGAAAAGATGAGTATTTGGTTTACATATTTAATATTTTACAGATAAGTAAAAATATTAAAGAAATTAAAAAGAATATCAACAAAATTTGATTATCAAAGTTATTGGTAAGAAGAAATATTGATAAAGTTGGTTGTTTCAATATAAAATCAAGTACAATGTTGGAGACCTAGTCCAATTCGAAAAATTTATAAATAAGGAATTTGATGGAGGTCAAAAGAATCAATCCTTCAAGCAACAAAAAACCCCTTTTGGAAAAAAAAAAAAAAAACCCTTTGGAGGAGAGAGGGAAAAATAAATACCTTTTGAGAGAATGACACTTGACCTACAAGGAAGGAAGGTAGAGACACATTCTGAAGGTCAAAGACATTCATCTTTATCATTATTCTAATAGCAAAAAAAATAAGAAGAATATCAACAAAATTTGATTATCAAAATTATCGGCAAGAGAAGATATTGATAAAATTGGTTACTTCAATACAAAATCAAGTACAAAGTTGCAGGTCAGTCCAATATGAAAAATCTATAAATAAGGGGTTTGATAGAGGTTAAAGGTAACAACCCTTCTGGCAACAAAAAAAACCCCTTATTATGAAAAAAAAAAAAACCTTTGGGAGAGAGAGGAAAAATAATAAATGCTTTTGGAGAGAATGATACTTGACCTTATAGGAAAGAAGGTAGAGACGCATTTCAAAGGCCTGAGACATTCATCTTCGTTATTATTCTAATAGTAAAGAGATTAACAAGAATATCAACAGATTTTAATTATCAAAGTTATCGGCAAGAGGAGATATTGATAAAGTTAATTACTTCAATGCAAAATCAAGTACAAAGTTGCAAGTTAGTCCAATTTGAAAAATCTATAAACAAGGAGTTTGAAAAAAAAAAGCTTTTAGGTAACAATCCTTCCGGCAACAAAAAAAACCTTATCATGGGGAAAAAACCCTTTAGGGGAGAGAGGGAAAAACAAATTCTTTTGGGAGAAAGACCTTTGAACAAAAAGGATGTAATGTAACTAGGTAAATCCCTTTATCATAGAAGTTGGGTGTAATGTATTATTAGTTTTTTATGAATTTCATTATTCAATATAATTCTTTCTCATCACTATGGTGTTCTATTCTTGTTTTAACTGTATGGTAATTATTGATTGCATATTTATGGATATCTAATCATTGGACACGATATTAGAACCTAGACTATAATAACTCTTTGCATGTTTACTTAATTATTATAAAATAAAATATAGTATATACAAATAATATATATATATATATATATATATTGATTTATTTATTTTTTAATTATTTTACATCATATTTATTTTCACTTTATCACTTGAAAAATAAATATATTTGGAAACCTTTTTATATTTAAGGAAAAAATATTATCAACTTTGGATCTCTCCTTAAATATAGATGCACAATTCCCGATCAATTTGAAATGGGATATTAGTCATTTTTCTTATATATAAAAACTTAAACTAATTTATTAATAAACATATTTATACTTGCTTTGTACATATAATTTTGTTAATTATCAACGAAATATTACTGATGACTCCAAATTCACGATAAACTCTAATTTATCGACAATTATTTTTCGATGAATTTTACATTTTAATTTATTAATGAATATTTTCATTAGTATGAAATTCGTCTATAAAATTTGCTAAAAAATTCCTCAATAAATTATAATAATTATTATTATTGACGAATATTTTCATTGATAACTTATCATCATAATTATTAACGATAAAAGTTGTTGGAATTGTTTATCATTAAATTACAATTTTCATTATCAACTAATATTTTCATTGATACCTTATTATTATAGTTAATGATCTCTCATTTTGTCAACACTTTGGATAGCAAATTTTTGCACCCAATCTGATAAAGGTTTTTTTTTTTAATATTAAGGGAATATGGGTGAGAAAAAGAGGAGGAGGAGATTGTTGAGAGCAGTGGCGGAAGAACGTTGTGACAGAGGGGAGCCACGGCTCCCCCAATCATTTTTTTTATTTTATTTAAAAAATAATATTTATATATTATTATTTTATTTATATTAATTAATTATTATTTTATTTTATTTTCTATATATTTATATATTATTACTTTATTTATATATTATTGTTTTATTTATATATTATTATCTTATTTATATTAATTTAGTTTGGAATTTTTTTTTGAATTTAAAAACTGTTTTTTTTATTATAATTTCTTATACTTCTTTATTTAGTTTTTCTTTTCTGTGCCTCGATCTCTTTCTCTCGTTTTATTTTCATCTCAATTTTTACCGTCAATTCCTTATTATTTTCAAAATCAAATTGCACTACGATAAAATCGAAGAGTTAATGAACATTTTGGACCGAACAATTTCTTCTTTTGAGTAAGTTCATTTTCCTCCCCTTTTTTTTTGAAGCAATTTGTTTCCCTCTTGTATGTGGTTTTTCTACACTCTAGGCATATCTCTATCGATTAGAGATCATAAAATCATGTTTTAATTATTGATCAAACTCTTCTTTGTGTAGATAGAGCTATTTTAGGCTTTGAAGTTGTGTAAGAAAACAACAAGATTAGGAATTTACTTTAAGGTAAGGAAAGCTAATCATTTAGAAGTTTTTAGTTTTCTTAAAATATTGAGTCTTGCTTTTAAGATTTAATTTGGGGTATGCATAATTTTATTTTTTTGTAAATAGGTGAGAGGTGACAAATTTATATTAGAAAAATTATGATAAAGAGTAAAATAATTGATTCTTGGCTTAAATACCTTTTTGGTCCTCATTTTCGTAGTGTTTGTTGCGGATGATCCTCATTTTGACAGAATGTTTAAAATAGTTCTCATCTTTACCGAATGTTTTAAATGGTCCTCATTTTCGCAATTCGTGTTTTATTTGGTTCTTTTCTGTAATGCCGTTTAAATCATTAACGGAGCATTGTACCACACCTGTACATTACACGTAACACACCCTAATACAAATCGTGCCACATGTACAATGTTCCGTTAATGATTTAAACGGCGTTACATAAAAGGACCAAATAAAACACGAATTGCGAAAATAAGGACCATTTTAAAAATTCTGTCAAAATGAGGACCATCCGCAACAAACACTACGAAAATGATGACCAAAAAGGTATTTAAGCCTTGATTCTTTTTTCAAAAGGAAGGCTTATGATGAAGATGAAAAAAATGCATCTACGTCATCTAAAATTGAGAAACTTCATGAGAATCCAAATATTGAAGAAAACGAAAAACAACTCTCTAAGGTTTCTAAAATTACATATAATGAATTTGAAAATATATTTAGAACGTGATTCGTGAAAGCGTTTTCAAATTTGGCAATACCCATCAAATCAAATTGATTCAGTACACATGGTTTAGCTTATTTTCTTCATGGTTAGAGTATTCGCCATTAAAAGAGGTTGCATATTGCTTGCCGTGCTATCTTTTTAGTAAAAAACCAAGCGGATGACCTAGCTCATATGTTTTCATTATTACAGGTAATTGAGTTTATTTTCATTGAATTCTAATTAGAAATTTGAATAAAAAAATGATATAAAGAAATAAATTTTTTTAATTAAAAAAAATAATTTATATATAACAAATATAATTTGGCCCCCCTAAGATTTTTGGTCAAGTTCCGCCACTGGTTGAGAGTGATAGGGAGGTTTGTATATGACGCACATCGGGATTGTTATTGATTGCCAATGACGTGTAGATAGAGGACGTCAGTGATGGTGACAATGGTGACCGGAATTAAAGAAAGAGGTGAATGTAAAAGAAGTGGAAAAAGGAAGATAAATAGGAGGATATGAGACCCCAGAGGACAAAATTTACTTGGAGTTGACAATAGTGACGCAACAATAATGATGAAAAAATATATAAAAGAAAAGAAAACAAAAGATAAAAAAAAGAAGAAGAAGAACAGTCAATCGAACATTTTATCAATAACAACTTTACTGAGATATTTCTGACAATAAACATGATTTACCGACAAATCTTTACTATTATCAACTATTTTTTTATAATGTTATAATACAAAATTTTTTATTACAATGTTTAAGATTACATCATTATTATTGAAACTTGAATTATTTTTTTTGTCTTAAAAAATTGTTAATATTATATGCATAAGACTAACATCAAATAACATTTAATTGATAAAAAGAAAAAAAAATACAATTTTGCACACGTGAAGAACTTATCCTCTCATCTGCCACATGTACATTTCCTGCAAAGTTTCATTACATTTGAAAAACAAATTACAAAATTAAAGTTTAAATTAAAAGAAAAGCAATTATGACAATTCATGTTATACTTGTATGGGTGTGGGTGTTTGCAACTTTAAAATCAAGAAGGAAAAATACATTGGAAAGTATTTATCAAATTTTATTCTCCAAATATTTAGATAAAGGGTAGGAATATTTATCAATTAATTTATATCAAGTTATTTGACTATTTCATGTTATTTTATCACTATGTAACATCATCTTATAAGATATCATTTATCTTTTAAAAGTATAACTAGTAAACACGATATCTCTAAATATCATTCGTTAATGAATTTTTTAATTTACTAAATTTATGTTTCAGAAATAAACATATTATATATATATATATATATATATATATATATATATATATATATATATTACAGTATATTATATATTAAACTTTAAACTACGGTTAATTTAAACTTGCAATTTAAATAGTAAAATTTGGATTAGACGCAATAATTAAGGTCGACAACAAAACGATGTGGGACAAATTTAATTATCTCATATTTATTTTTAATGTAAAAATTCACCTTCATCTTATTCTTATGTCCAATGAATTTAAGATTTTTGTATCATCTTTACTTTGATTCTTATTGAGTAATGATATATCTGTACTTGTGCTCAAATTTATTTTATCATTGTTTTAATATTAATTATTTATTTTTTATAAAAAAATAAAAATCACATAAAATAAAATAAAATATTATTAAATATTCAATATAAAAATTTATTATTTCTTAATTGTTAAATATTTAAAAATAAATTATAATAGTATAAATTTCAAATCAAAAATATCAAATTACAATAAGGGAAAAAAATTTATAAAATATTTCACAATTATACATAATTAATGTTTTTTAGCAACTAAAACAACTATAAATATTTTAGATTATAGATCTTTTTACTGATATTTTTTTTTATACAGAACAAAATTGCACAAAGAAAAAAATATTAAATTAATAATTTAAAATTAGATATAAATCTTTCAGTTTTTGAATTTCGATATATCTTAGATGGTATAAAAAAAATTTATGTCAATTGTTGTAATAAAGTTACACTTAGAATAAATTAATAAATAAAAATCATTATATAAAAAATCATTAAAACAATATTTTATATAATAAAAATAAAATGTATAATTAATTATATGATAAGATATAAAATACTTTATAAATATGAGAAAACTGTTCAAATATCAAAATTGTAAAACCGATAAATAATAAAATTTATTTAAACAAAACAAAAGTTTTTCAAATAAAACAAGAATCAACTATCGATGAAATTAAAGAAAATATATTTTTATATTATCTGGTAAAATAATTATGTAATTAAGTCTTTCAAGATGAGAGTCAAATTTTTTTATGTGAAAAAGATAAACAATTATGAGAAAAAGAATAGTGTAATCAAGTTGTAATAAAAAAAGAAGTAAATATATATATATATATATATATATATATATATATATATATATATATTATTTTATCAAATATATTTGTTTTCGTATTGTTTAATTTATTTATATATGATTTTATTTTAGTTTATTTTTTATCTTTTCTTAAATAAATAAAAAATTATTAAACACACATGACTTCATGTTATGTTTGACAAATCTTATTTTAAATATATTTTTTTAATGTGGTGTAGAAGTCAATAATGACATGTAACTTTCAAAGAATAATGTTCATCACCTTAACTATAATAGTTTTTACAGGTATTATTACCATCGATTGCAAATGTTAAGTAAATATTTTCAAATAAATATTTTGGGTGTCAAAATATATATTCAAAATATTTAGTATTAAAATAAAAATAAATCATTGTTTGCTATCTATTAATTTATATATAATAAAAAAATTTCAGAGGGTCAAAACCCTCTTATAAGCTTATAGGAAGCTCGGCTGATTACCATTATATTTATATTTCTTATAAAAATTGTCATGTTAATTCATTATATATTATGTCACCTAACTAATTTATTTTTAAGAGTATATAATAAAACTTTTTTCTAAAAGTATATATATATATATACATA